>ERZ791734.120-NODE-120-length-134820-cov-7.140526_pt1 | contig 134820 bp, 157 predicted proteins | sample MGYA00509953_ERZ791734 | MGnify/ENA primary metagenome ERZ791734 (study PRJEB30046, sample SAMN00792038) | human gut metagenome | study: EMG produced TPA metagenomics assembly of the A metagenome-wide association study of gut microbiota in type 2...
AACAATATAATAAAAATTATAACATAAAATTTAAAATATAAAATAGTTTTATGGAAAAATAGAATAAAATTTTTGAAAAAAGTTTGGCAGGGGTACTAAGACTCGAACTCAGACCTGTGGTTTTGGAGACCATCATGCTAACCATTGACACCATACCCCTATATGAAACTTTTATAATACTAGCATACATTTAAATAAAAATCAAGTAATTATTTAAAAATTTATAAGTATTTTTTTCAGTCTGGTTGACAAAATTCAGAAATATAGTATAATAGACATATGCTTAATATAAAGGAGAAATGTTATGTTAGCAAAAATATGGAAGAAATTATTAATGTTTATCTTAATCATTGCATGTTTATTTAATGTAATAACAAAGTTTGTAAAAAAATCATCATTAAAAGATGAGTTACTAACTTCAGCACGTTACGTTCAAAGTTTACAACAAAAATAACTATAAAGGTATTGAAAAGTAAAAAAATATGTGATATTATATTAAACAGTTTTATTTTAATAATTAAAGGAGAGGTGAATATACAATGAAAGAAGGAATACATCCAAACTATCAAGAAGCAACAATCACATGTGCTTGTGGTAATGTAATGAAAACAAATTCAACAAAAAAAGAAATGAAAGTTGATGTTTGCTCAAAATGTCATCCATTCTATACAAACAACTTAAAAGTTGAAAAAACAGGTGGAAGAGCAGAAAAATTCAAAAAGAAATTTGGTATCCAATAAAAAGCGAAATAGAAAAAACTATTTCGTTTTTTTGTTGCCCTTTTATTGCAAATATTTGTTGAAAAAAATCAAAAAATGTAGTAAAATAGGCTCGTTAAAGAAAAGGAGAATGAAAGTGAATATAGAAAATCAAAAAGAATATATGGAAAAAATAAAAAAGATAAATGAAGGTAAAAATTTAAAATATTCAATTTTTACAATGGGATGCCAATTAAATGAAAATGATTCAGAAAAACTATGTGGAATGCTAGAGGAAATGAATTATTCTAAAACAGAAAATATAAATGAATCTGATTTTATAATATTCAATACTTGTTGTGTGAGAGAAAATGCAGAAGACAAGCTTTTTGGAAAATTGGGAGAAGTTAAAAAATTAAAAGAGCAAAAAGGTACAATAATAGCAATTTGTGGATGTATGATGCAAGAGCAACATATAGTAGATAAAATTAAAAAAAGTTATCATTTTGTAGATATTCTATTTGGAACACATACAATGCATAAATTACCAGAAGATTTATATAATGTAATTTGTAATAAAGAAAAAATACAAGATATATTAGATATTGATGGTGAAATAATAGAAGGACTACCAATTAAAAGAAATGATAAAATAAAAGCATCTGTAACTATAATGAATGGTTGCAATAATTTTTGTACATATTGCATTGTTCCATATGTACGTGGAAGGGAAAGAAGCAGAGATCCACAAGATATAATAAATGAAGTAGAGGAATTAGCAAAAGAAGGGTATAAGGAAATAACTTTATTGGGACAAAATGTTAATTCATATAAGGGAAATGGTAATTTAGGAATAACAAAATTCTCAGAATTATTGAGAGCTGTAAATAAAATATCAGGAATAGAAAGAATAAGATTTATTTCACCACATCCAAAGGATTTTTCAGATGATGTTATTGAAGCAATTAGAGATTGTGAAAAAGTATGTAAAATAATTCATTTACCACTTCAATCTGGAAGTACAGAGGTCTTGAAAAAAATGAATAGAAAATATACTAAAGAGCAATATCTAAACTTAGTGGAAAAAATGAAATCAAAAATTCCAAACTTAGAGCTATCAACAGACATAATTGTTGGTTTTCCAGGGGAAACAGAAGAGGATTTCGAAGATACTTTAGATGTTGTTGAAAAAGTAAATTTTGAACAAGTATATATGTTCATATATTCAAGAAGAGTAGGAACTCCAGGAGACAAAATGCTAAATCAAATTCCAGATGAAATAAAGCATAAAAGATTTGACAGATTAAAACAATTAGTAGAAATCCAAATAGATCAAAACAACAAAAAATATATAGGAACAAAACAAAAAGTGTTAGTAGAAGGAAAAAGTAAAACAAACGACAAAATACTAACAGGAAGAACAGAAACAAATAAAGTTGTAAATTTCGAAGGATCAGATGAATTAATTGGAAATATAGTAGAATTAAAAATAATATCAGAACATATGTGGTATTTAAAAGGGGAAGTTTTATAAAGTTTATATAAATATACTTTTTTATAAAAATAAACTAAATCGATAAGGAAGGGAAATAAAATGGCAGAATTTTCACCAATGATGCAACATTATTTGGAAACAAAAAAACAATATAAAGATTGCGTATTATTTTACAGACTAGGGGATTTTTACGAGATGTTTTTCGAAGATGCAGAAATTGTATCAAGAGAGCTAGAGCTTACTTTAACTGGGAAAGATTGTGGCCAAGAAAAACGTGCGCCAATGAGTGGAATTCCATATCATGCAGCTGATTCATATATTGCAAAATTAATTGAAAAAGGTTATAAGGTTGCTATATGTGAACAAGTAGAAGACCCAAAACAAGCAAAAGGAATTGTTAAAAGAGAAGTAATAAGAGTTGTAACACCAGGAACAGTTATAGAATCGAATTTATTAGAGGAAAAGAAAAATAATTATATAATGGCAATATATAAAAGCGGACTATATTTTGGAATTAGTGTTTGTGATATTTCAACAGGAGAATTTTTAGCTACTCAAATAGTTGAACATAATAATTTTGCGAGATTATTAGACGAGATTTCAAGATATTCACCAGCAGAAATTATTGTAAGTGATATGATGTTCAATAGTAAAACTGAAATTGAAAAAATTAAAGAGCGTTTTGAAACATATATCTCAAAAGAATCTGAAGAATCATTTGATGGTGAATATGAATTATTATCTGGAATGTATAACATAATTGATGATAAAAATGAAAAGATAAAAAATCTTTCTGATAAAAAATTAGCAATTTATGCAATAAACGCGTTATTAAAATACCTTGAAGATACACAAAAAACAAGCTTAGATCACATAAATACAATAAAAATATATAATACTACACGATATATGGCCCTTGATATTAATGCAAGAAGAAATCTTGAAATTACAGAAAAAATGAGAGATAAAAGCAAAAAAGGAACATTATTATGGGTATTAGATAAAACATCTACATCAATGGGTGGTCGTTTATTAAGAAGATGGTTAAATGATCCGTTAATTGATAGAAAAGAAATTAATGATAGATTAGATGCTGTTGAAGAGCTAAAAGATTCTATAATATTACGTGGTGATGTTGTTGAGGCATTAAAAAAGGTTTATGATATAGAAAGATTAGCTGGAAAAATTTCATATGGAAATGCTAATGGAAGAGATATGATTTCACTAAAAAATTCTGTTAAACAATTACCAGAAATTAAAAAAGTTTTATCCACAACAGGTGCAGGATTATTAAAAGAAATCTATGAAAATATAGATACATTAAATGATATATATGAAATAATTGAAAAATCAATAGTTGATGAACCTCCAATAGGTGTAAAAGATGGCGGAATAATAAAAATAGGTTATGATCCAGAAATTGATAAATTGAAACTAGCAACAACAGAAGGGAAAAAATGGATTTTGGAGCTTGAAGCAAAAGAGCGTGAACAAACTGGTATAAAAGGATTAAAAGTTGGATTTAATAAAGTATTTGGATATTTTATCGAAGTTACAAAATCAAACTTATCTATGGTTCCAGATAGATATGTTCGTAAACAAACATTAACAAATTGTGAAAGATATATAACAGAAGAGCTAAAAAATCTAGAAAATCAAATATTAGGTGCTGAAGAGCGTGTTGTTACATTAGAGTATAATGCATTTTGTGAAATTAGATCATCAATAGAAAAGCAAATACAAAGAATTCAAAAAACAGCAACATTAGTATCAACATTAGATGTATTAGTATCATTTGCAACAGTTGCAGAAGATATGAACTATGTAAAACCAGAAGTTGATAATGGCGGAGTAATTGATATAAAAGAGGGAAGACATCCTGTAATTGAAAAAATGATTTCTAATAGCAATTTTGTTCCAAATGATACATATTTAGATGAAGAGGGGAATAGATTAGCAATTATAACGGGACCCAATATGGCCGGAAAATCAACATATATGAGACAAGTTGCATTAATAACATTAATGGCACAAGTAGGAAGTTTCGTACCAGCTTCATATGCTAAAATAGGTGTAGTAGACAAAATATTCACACGTGTAGGTGCATCTGATGATTTAAGTATGGGACAAAGTACATTTATGGTTGAAATGATGGAAGTAGCAACAATACTAAAAGAAGCAACTAAAAATAGTTTAGTAATATTGGATGAAATAGGAAGAGGAACATCAACATATGATGGACTATCAATAGCATGGGCAGTTGCAGAATTTATTGCAGACAAAGAAAAATGCGGAGCAAAAACATTATTTGCAACACATTATCATGAATTAACAGAGCTAGAAAATAAAGTAGAAGGTGTAAAAAATTACTCAATAGCAGTAAAAGAAAAAGGTGAGGATATAATTTTCTTAAGAAAAATTGTAGACGGAGGAACAGATGAAAGTTATGGTGTGCATGTAGCACGATTAGCTGGTGTTCCACAAGTTGTAACAAAAAAAGCAAATGAAATATTACAATCATTAGAAAGAAGAAATGTATTAAATAATAAAATAATAGAACAAACACCAAAAAAAGAATCTGCAGATCAAATAGATATGTACAACTATAAAATAGCAGAAGTAGCACACGAAATAGATAGAATAGACTTTAATCAATTAACACCAATAGATGCTTTAAATACATTAGTAAAAATAAAAGAAAAATTATCTTAAAAAGAAAAGAAGAAAAATTAAATTTTAATTTTTCTTCTTTTCTTTTTAATGTTAATAAATCATTGGGGTAATGTGTATGTCAATGATGGACTGTTAAAAGTGTCAATTAGAACCGTCCCCATTGACATACTTTTTTCACAAAATTTGAATAAATTTTTTTTATTATCATATACTGATATCAAATTAATTTTTGCATGGAGGTAGGTATATGGAAATAAAGAGAATTTATGAAATTTTAAATAACAAAGAAAAAGTTGAGATCGAATATAATTCGAGACCTGTATGGATTCAAAATTTAGAAGATTCAGATACAGCAAGAGTAGGGTTTATTGATAATTTTGATGAAATGGAAGTTAATATAAGAGATTTAATAGAAAAATAAAAAATCAACTCTTTTTAGAGTTGATTTTTTATTTTAGAACATTGATGATGGAGATGATAGACACCATTTTCCACCAATTTTATAAACATTTATTGTTGTAGAATTAGAGTCTTTATCGTCTTTACCTTTTATAGTAGCTTTTACAGTTAATTTATAACCAGCTGTAACTTTTGTTTCGCCCTTTTTAGCATCATCATATTTTTTTTCTAATGCATCTTGAATTTCTTCTAAGTCATCTTTATCAATTTTTTCTTTGTCTAATATTTTGTATGTAATTTTTATTTTATCACCATATTCTTTTTCTAAAGACTCTTTTAAGTCATCCATAGCCTCATCATCAAATTTATCTTCTAAATCATCTTGCATAACTTTAGGGAAAGCTTTTAAGAAAGTCTTTGAACTTGCTTTTTCCATACCTGTAAACATATAATCAATTGGCTTTTTATAACCACCGCTACATGCTAGAGCGATTATAATAATTACTAATATTACTGCAGCAGCGATTCCACCAATAATAGCAAAAAGTTTTGTATTATTTTTCTTTTCTTTTACTTCATTTGTTGCTGTATTTGAAGTTGTTGTGTTTGCTGTTGTATTAGTATTGTTAACTTCTACATCCTTTTTTGTAGTTTTTTCTACAGCAGCTCCGCAATTAGGACAAGTTGTGTCTGTCTCTTTTAGCTCTGAGCCACAATTTTCACAAAATTTACTCATAATAAAATCCTCCTTCATTTCTAATGAATATATAATATACAAATAAATATTATTTGTCAATTACTTGACTAAAAAAAAATATAGTTATAAAATATGGTTACTAATTTTACACCGAAATCATCAAGAAAAGTGAGCATTATAAAGTATAAAAAAATGTCGAAATTTGTATTTAAAATTTATGTTTTATAGTGTTCAAAACAATATATTTGTTTTAGGAGGAACATATGATAGAAATTACTTATAAGGATAAAAAAATAAATACAGAAGAAAAAACTGTATATGAATTATTTAAAAATGAAATAAAAGAAAATAATATAATAGCTTGTAGATTTAATAATGAGGTTAAATCATTAAATTTTGAATTAAAAGAAGACGGAATAATTGAATTAATAGATATTTCAAATAAAGATGGAATGAGAATATATAGAAGAGGTTTAATTTATATTTTATCAAAAGCATTTGAAGAATTATATCCAAATGCAAAAACAGCTATTAATTATCAATTATCAAATTCAATGCTTTGTGAGGTAATTGATGCTGAAGTTTCTGATGAAATGATTACAAAAATAAATGATAAATTTAAAGAAATTGTAGAAAAAGATATTCCAATTATAAAAAAAGTAATGACAAAAAAAGAAGCAAAAGAATTTTATTATAAAGAAAAAAATGAAAAAGGTAGATTACAAATAGAAGATGGATATAAAGATACTGTAAGCTTATACTATTGTGAAGATTATTATAATTACTTCTATGGAATTTTACCAATATCAACTGGATTTGCAAAATTATATGAAATAGTAAAATATCATAATGGAATATTAATAAGATATCCAAATTCAAAAGATATAAATAAATTGCCAGTATTTGAAGAAAATAAAAAATTACTTGAAACTTTAGATGAGTATGAAAGATTACACGAAACACTTCATGTACAAACATTATACAAACTAAATAGAATTATAAAAAGAAAAAAGATAAAAGAATATATATTATTAGATGAAGCATTACATGAAAAGAAAATGGCCAAAATAGCCGATGACATTGTTAACAGAAAAAAGGTAAAAGTGGTTTTAATAGCTGGCCCATCATCTTCAGGTAAAACAACATTTGCGCATAGATTAGGAATTCAATTACGACTAAATGGATTAAAACCAGTAACAATTTCAGTAGATAATTACTTTGTTGAAAGAGAAAATAATCCAAAAGATGAAAATGGAAATTATGACTTTGAATGCATAGAAGCAATTGATACAAAATTATTTAATGAACATATATTAAAATTATTAAATGGTGAAGAAATAGATGTTCCAACATTCGACTTTGAAAAGGGAACCAAAAGATATAATGGTGAAAAAATGAGATTAAAAGATGATCAAATTTTAGTAATTGAAGGAATTCACTGTTTAAACGATAAACTAACAAGTTTAATACCAAAAGACCAAAAATACAAAATTTATATAAGTTGTTTAACTGTTTTAAATGTAGATTTTAACAACAGAATTTCAACAACAGATTCAAGATTAATAAGAAGAATAGTAAGAGATAATCAATTTAGAGGATATAGTGCATTACATACACTAAGAATGTGGGATTCTGTAAATAGAGGAGAAGAAAAAAATATATTCCCATATCAAGAACAAGCAGATAGTATGTTTAATTCATCTCTAATATATGAAATTGCTGTACTAAAAGACTATGCAATTCCATTGTTAAAAGAAATAAAAAATACTGAGCCTGAATATTCAGAAGCAAAAAAACTATTATCTTTATTAGAATATTTTGAATCAGTTCCATCAGAATACGTACCAACAAATTCATTGTTAAGAGAATTTATAGGTGGAAGTATATTTTATGAAAAATAATAAATTACCGAATTTGTAAAGCTGGGTAGTGCAGAAAATAGTATATTATAAAAACTACATATACTATTTTCAAAACAACTACATCATAAACAAATAATTATAACAAATATGGAAAGGAATAAATGAAACATGGAAGATAGTTTATTTACAAAAATAGATGAAAGCTTTGTTTGCGAAAATTGTGGAAGAAAAGTAGAAAAACTTGGATATACTTGTAGAAATCATTGTCCATATTGTTTACACTCAAAACATGTAGATGTAAACCCAGGTGACAGAAAGGAAACCTGTCATGGAGATTTAGAACCAATAGGTATAGAATTAAATCCTAAAAAAGGATATGTAATAATATTTAAGTGCAAAAAATGTGGAATGATAAGAAAAAATAAAGCTGCCAAAGATGATAATATGGATTTAATTATAAAATTAAGTGCTAATAATGAAATTATTTAGCAGAAAGGAATTGCTTATGAACTTACCAAATAAATTAACTATTTTTAGAATAATATTAGTACCAATAATGGTAATAATACCATTCTTTAATATAGATGGCGAAATGTTTAATATACCAATAACATGGTTATTAATAGATTTAATTTTCATAATAGCTTCAATTACTGATAAACTAGATGGATATTTAGCAAGGTCAAGAAATGAAGTAACAACATTTGGAAAATTCCTAGACCCAATAGCAGATAAAATTCTAGTATTAGCTGCTATGATAATGTTAGTAGAAGCTACAAAATTACCAGCATGGATTCCAATAATTGTTCTATTTAGAGAATTTATAGTATCAGGATACAGACTAATAGCTGTAGAAAAATCAGGAAATGTAATTGCAGCATCTATATGGGGAAAATTAAAAACTGTTACACAAATGTTAGGATTAATTATTGCATTAATTGATGTTAACTCATTTGGAAAATTTTTAGATGGAAGTTTATCTGGAATAAATTTAATCATAAACATTGCAAGTACAATGATGCTATTAATATCAGTGATAGCAACAATCTTTTCAGGCTGGGAATACATAAAAAACGGAAAAGATTTATTATCAGACAAATAGAAAAAAAGAGGGAAAAGGGGATGGCTCTCTTTTCCCATATTTGAGAAAAAGGGACAGATTTTCTTACCCTTTTGTTACCTATTATAATACTAAAATTATTTGAATTGATTATTTTCTTGAGTGAGAATGTGAGAGGAATGAATTTATTATGAATGATATTGAAGCAAAAGAAAGAATTAAAGAGCTTAGAGCTACATTAGAATATCATGCAAAAAAATACTATGATGAAGATAAACCAGAAATAACTGATTATGAATATGACATGATGATGAATGAACTTAAAAGCTTAGAAAAACAATTTCCAGAATTAATTGATAAAGAGTCATTAACTCAAAAAGTTGGTGGACATGTAAAAGAAGGATTTAAACAAGTTGAACACGAAGTTCCTCTTCAAAGCTTGCAAGATGTTTTTTCTTATGATGAATTACGAGATTTTGATGATAGAGTAAAAAAACAATTGCATGATGGTGGGGCAAATTTAAAATATGTTGTAGAAACTAAAATTGATGGTTTATCTATGGCTATTGAATATAAAGATGGAAAATTTGTAAGAGCTGCTACAAGAGGAAATGGTTTAATTGGTGAAGATGTTTCAGCAAATGCTCTAACAATTAAATCTATTCCAAAAGAGCTTAAAGAGCCAATAAATATAATTGTAAGAGGCGAAGTTTTTATAGGTTCAAAAGAATTTGAAAAGTTAAATGAAGAGCGTGAAGTTTTAGGACAATCACTATTTGCAAATGCAAGAAATGCTGCAGCAGGTTCACTTAGACAATTAGATTCAAAAATAACTAAAACAAGACCTTTAGATATATTTATTTTTAATGTTCAAAAACTAGGAAATAATCCATTTAATTCTCATTATGAACAATTGAATTATTTAGATAAACTTGGATTTAATATTAATCCGGTCAGAATTTTATGCAACAATATAGATGAAGCAATTGAAGCAATTACAAAAATAGGAGAAGACAGAGAAAATCTTTCTTTTGGAATAGATGGAGCTGTTATTAAAGTTGATAATTTAGATTATCGTGAAGAGCTTGGAACAACTTTTAAAACACCAAGATGGGCAATTGCATATAAATATCCACCAGAGCAAAAGGAAACCTTGTTAAAAGATATAATATGTCAAGTTGGAAGAACTGGAGCAATAACACCAATGGCAATATTAGAGCCAGTAAAAGTTGCAGGTTCTACAATATCAAAAACAACATTGCATAATGAAGATTTTATAAAGGAAAAAGATTTAAAAATAGGTGATAGAGTAATAATTCAAAAAGCTGGAGATGTTATTCCAGAAGTTGTAGAGGCTGTAAAATCAAAAAGAACTGGAAAAGAAAAAGAGTTTATAATGCCAAAAGTATGCCCAGTATGTGGTGCTCCAACAATAAGAGAAGATGGTGAAGCTGTTACAAGATGTACTGGAATTGAATGTAGTGCAAAGGCCTTAAGAAACATTGTACATTTTGCTTCAAAAGAAGGAATGGAAATTGATGGTCTAGGTTATAGCATAATAGAACAATTGTTAGATAAAAAATTAATAAATAATATTGCAGATATTTATAGTTTGAAATTAGAAGATGTTGCATCATTAAAAAAGAATGGAAAAAAATTCGCACAAAATTTAATTGATGCTATTGAAAAAAGTAAAAGCAATGATTTATTTAAATTAATAACAGGACTAGGAATTCGTCATATTGGAGCAAAATCAGCAAAGAATCTAGCTAGAAAATTTAGAACAATGGACAACCTAATGAATGCATCTATAGAAGAGCTAAGTGTACAAAATGATGTAGGAGAAATTACAGCAAAAAGTATATATGAATTTTTTAGAGAAGAGCAATCAATCGATTTAATAAATAAATTAAAACTAGCGGGAGTAAATATGGAATCGTTGGAAGAGGAAAACACTGATAATAGATTTGAAGGCAAAACTTTTGTATTAACAGGTGCTCTTTCAAAATATTCAAGAGATGAAGCTAGTGATATAATTGAAAAATTGGGAGGAAAAACATCTGGTTCAGTTTCTAAAAAAACATCATATGTATTAGCTGGAGAAGATGCAGGAAGCAAATTAACAAAAGCACAAAATTTAGGAGTAACTGTAATTACAGAAGAAGAATTTGAAGAAATGATAAAATAAAAATAGTACAGGAGCTAATATGAATAAAAAATATACATTTGAAGATTTTGAAAATGATTTAGATAATGGATATCAAATATTTTTTACATATGTAAGAAATAGATATGTTGTATTTAAAACAGCAGAAAACTGCTATACACAAAAATTATTATCAGACCATCCGAAAAATCCACAACCAAGAATGCAAATAGTAACTCACAAAAGAATTTTTGAAATGTTTCCATTTATGGAAGATTTTGAATATAAAGTAGGGGAATAATAGTTACAATTCACTGCTAGATATCAATTATATCCACATATTAAATAAAAAGGGGCGATATTTTATGGAATATGATATTGAAGAAGTAAAATCAAATTCAAAAGATAAACAAAAATTTATGGAATATGTAAAGGCAGATGGTTTATTACTAGAATGGGCGTCACCAGAATTACAAAATGACAAAGAGCTTGTACTAGAAGCGGTAAAATGCGATGGTGGAGCTTTAGAGTTTGCAAGTGATAGATTGAAAGACGACAAAGATGTTTTACTTGCAGCTGTTGAAATAAAAGGTTGGGTATTATGCTATGCAAGCGAAAAACTAAGAGCTGACAAAGAAGTTGTATTAAAAGCTGCTCAAAGAGATGGCCAAATTTTATATTATGCTAGTCAAAAACTAAGAGATGATAAAGATGTAGTCCTTTCAGCAGTAACCAATAAGGCAATAATATTAAAATATGCTAGTCAAAGGCTAAGAGCAGATAAAGACATAGCATTAGCGGCAGTAAAACAAAACAAAAAATCTTTTAGCTATATAGCAGATGAATTAAAAAATGATGAAGATATACAAAATATAATAAATCCACCACAGGAGGGGTAAATAAAAAGTCGCATAAAGCGACTTTTTTTAAATTTCAATACTAGGATTATATCTTTCAAGCCACATATTAACTTGACACAAATAGGCCATAAGCTGTGGTCCTGTCATAAGTTGCCCAAACCAAGGACGAGTAAATGCTTTACCATCAGTTTCTAAAATTTCTAAGATATAATTTCTATTAAGCAAATTATTAATTGGAGCATTCGAATCATTCATAATTTTAGTAAGCATATCTTTAACAGTAGCTAAATAAGTTGGATTCCAAGTTTTAGGATATGGGCTCTTTTTTCTATCAACAATTTCTTCAGGTAAAAGGTCTTTCATAATATATCTAAGTAATCCTTTTTCACGACCGTGTAAAGCTTTCATCTCCCAAGGAATATTCCATACATATTCAGCTAAACGGTAATCACAGAAAGGAACTCTAAGTTCAAATCCATTATACATTGCCATTCTATCTGATCTATCTAATAAGGTCTGCATAAACCAATTTAATGTAAGATGTGAAATTCTTCGCTTTTCAGCAGTTTCCATAGAATCTTCATCAAGAATATCAACTTCATTTAAACTTTCTTGATATCTATAGTCAATATAATTTTTTAAATTTACTTTAGAGGCAATTTGTGGATTTAACAAATTTTGTCTTTCTTTAATAGCAATTGACCAAGGAAAAGTATTACTGTTTAAAGCATCAGCTCTAAAGAACCACGGATAACCACCAAAAATTTCATCAGCACATTCACCAGTTAAAGATACTGTTGCCTCTTGTTTTACATTTTTACAAAATAAAAGTAAAGAAGAGTCAACATCAGCCATACCAGGAAAATCGCGGGCAATCATAGCATCTTCAAGAGCAGATGCGAGTTCTGGTGTATCTAAAACAACAGTATGATGATTTGTATTTAGTCTTTCAGTCATTAAATTAATGTAGTAATTATCTGAATTGGGCTGAAAATCAGTTTTCACAAAGTTTTTATCGTTATCTACATAATCAACCGAATACGTATTTAAAGGTGGAAGATTATGCTTTTTACAATATTTTGATGCATATAATGTAATTATACTTGAATCAAGACCACCAGATAAAAATGTACATAAAGGAACATCAGAAACAAGTTGCCTACTTATACTGTCTTCAAGTAAAAAACGCACATTATCACAAGTTTTTTCAAGGTTATCAGTATGAACTTTACTTTCAAGCTTCCAATATCTTTCGATATGTAAACCACTTTCATTAAATATTCCAAAATGAGCAGGTTTAATTTCATAAATGTTTTTAAATATACCAAGACCAGCAGTTCGTGCCGGACCAATTCCAAAAAGTTCAGCAATACTTTGTTCATCTAATTTAGCTTCAATACCCGGGTATTTAAATAAAGCCTTTATTTCTGAGGCAAATACAAGTGTATTATTATATATAGTATAAAATAAAGGTTTAACTCCAAAATGGTCTCTAGCTAAAAAGAGCTCATTTTTTTTACTATTCCAAATTGCAAAAGAAAAAATACCATTCAGTTTTTTTACAACATCATATTTCCAAAAAATAAAACTTTTCAAAAGTACTTCAGTATCTGAATATGAATCAAAAGTAAAACCATTTTCTTCAAGTTCAGATCTAAGATCTTTTGTATTGTATAATTGACCATTATAAACAATAGTGTAAAGATTACCATCTTTCATTGCACTCATAGGCTGTTTACCACCATCAGGGTCAACAACAATTAATCTTTTATGACCAAGACAAATGTGCTCCTCGTAATAATATCCATCTTCATCAGGACCTCTTTTAGAAATTGATTCATTCATATTATAAATATTAGTTTTAGAAGAAATATTTTCTTTTAAATTAGCAAAACCAACAAAACCACACATAAAATTAACCTCCGTTATTGTATTTTATATGAATAGTATATTCAAAAACTTTTAAAAGTTTACGAATATAAAAAAATGGGGTTAAATAACTGTTGACAAAACTGGAAAAAACTAGTATACTTTTAAAGTGATATTTAAACTGTCAAATTATTAGTATACATATACATAGATACTAATTGGCAAAGGAGGGATAATAATGGCACAACCAAAAAGAAGATGGTCAAAAGCAAGAACTCATTTAAAAAGATCAACATGGACTTTAAAAGCAAGAAATTTAGTAGAATGTCCACATTGTCATGAAATGATGCAACAACACAGAATATGCCCAGCTTGCGGATATTATGATGGAGAAAAAGTTGTAAGCGTAAAAAGCGATAATGAAGAATAAAAAAATCAGCATGAACAATGCTGTTTTTTTTGTTCTTCTGAAAGAGCAAACTGTTTTTCTTTTAAATTCTGTCCTCTTGACTAATCATATAAACTGTTATAAAATATTTAAAACAAAATGAAAGGAAAATAAATATGTCAAAACCAGTAGTAGCAATAGTTGGAAGACCTAATGTAGGTAAATCCACTTTTTTTAATTATATAGTTGGCAAAAGAATATCAATAGTAGAAGATACTCCAGGTGTAACAAGAGATAGAATATACGCAGATGCTAATTGGCGTGGTATGGATTTTACTGTTATTGATACAGGAGGAATAGAGCCAGAATCAGAAGATTTAATAGTATCTCAAATGCGTAACCAGGCTGATATTGCAATAAGCATGGCAGATGTTATTGTGTTTGTTACAGATATTAAAAGAGGAATTACAAATGCAGATAACGAAATTGCATTAATGTTAAGAAAGTCTAAAAAGCCAATTGTTTTAGTTTGCAATAAAGCAGATAACTTTGGAAAAACATCAGACGATATATATGAATTTTATAATTTAGGTTTAGGTGATCCTCATCCAGTATCATCAATCAATGCTTTAGGAATTGGTGATGTTTTAGATGCAATTTATGAAAAACTACCAAAAAATGATAATGAGGAAGATGATAGTACAGTTATAAAAGTTGCTTTAATAGGAAAACCAAATGTTGGAAAATCATCTTTAGTAAATAAAATATTAGGCGAAAACAGAGTTATAGTAAGCAATATAGCAGGAACAACTCGTGATGCTATAGATTCTGAGTTCGAAAACTCTTATGGAAAATATGTATTCATAGATACGGCAGGAATTAGAAGAAAAAGTAAAGTAACAGAAAATCTAGAGCGATACAGTGTTATGAGAACAAGTCTTGCAATTGAAAGATCAGATGTTTGTATTTTTATGATTGATGCAAATGAAGGTGTAACAGAGCAAGATGCTAAAATTGCTGGAGAAGCACATGAGGCAGGAAAAGGTATTATAATTGCTGTAAATAAATGGGATGAATATGAAAAAGATAACAATACAGTAGAAAAATATAAAAAGGAGATATACAATAAATTGTCATATTTATCATATGCACCAATAATTTTTATATCTGCAAAAACAGGACAAAGAGTAGAAAAATTATATGAACTTATAAATACTGTAGCAAGTCAAAATGCAATGAGAGTATCAACATCTGTTTTAAATCAAGTATTAAATGAAGCAATAGCAATTGTTCAACCACCAACAGATAAAGGAAAGAGACTAAAAATATTTTATATGACACAAGCATCAACAAAACCGCCAACATTTGTTGTGTTTGTAAATGATAAACAATTATTCCATTTCTCATATGAAAGATATTTGGTAAATCAATTAAGAAAAGAATTTGTTTTAACAGGTACACCAATTAGAATAATTGTAAGAGAAAAAAGAGATAAAGATTAAACAAAAGAAGGAGTGATTTTTTATGGCAGTATATATTTTAGTAGCAATAATTGCATATGCAATAGGAAGTGTTAATTTTTCAATAATTTTTAGTAAAAAATTTGCAGGTTTTGATGTAAGGGAAAAAGGAAGCGGAAATGCTGGTACAACAAATATGCTTCGTAGTGCCGGAAAAGGGTTAGCTGCTCTTACTTTAATATGCGATATTTTAAAAGGTGTAGTAGCAGTTTTAGTAGCTTTTTGGATAGGAAAGATAGCAACAAATGTTAAACCAGAAATATTAGTTCAACTAGCTGGATTATTTGCTGTAGTAGGACATACATTTCCAGTATATTTTGGATTTAAAGGTGGAAAAGGTGTTGCAACATCACTTGGAATTTTATTATTAATAAATTGGCAAATTGGTTTAATATGCTTAGTATTTGCACTTTTAGTAATGGCATTAACAAGAATGGTTTCATTAGGTTCAATAATGGCAGCAGTTTTATTCCCAGTATTAACTATATTTATAACTACAGGAGATAATAGTCATTATTTAGTAAATGAAGGTAATTATATAATATTTGGAATTGCAATGGCAGTTTTTGTGATATTTAATCATAGAGCAAATCTAAAAAGAATATATAAAGGTGAAGAGAATAAATTAAGTTTTAAAAAATAAATATAACTTAATATAACAAATGAAAGGAAGAATTAACATGAAGAATATAGCAATAATAGGAAGCGGAAGTTGGGGAGTAGCATTAGCTATGTACCTTGAAAGTATTGGAAATAAAGTAAAAATTTGGTCATTTGATAAATCAGAAGCAGATTTAATAAATAATGATAGAAAATGCAAATTTTTACCAAATATAACAATTCCAGATGGAGTATCTTGTTCATTAAGTTATGAAGAAGTTATAAAAAATTCAGATTTAATATTACATGTAACACCATCAAAATTTACAAGAGATATTGTAAAACAATATAAGCAATTTGTAGATGTAGAAAAACAACCAATAATAGTATGTTCAAAAGGATTAGAGCAATCAACACTATCAATATTGACAGATGTAATAAAGGAAGAAATACCAGGAGTAAAAGTTGGAGCTTTATCAGGACCAAGTCATGCAGAAGAAGTTTCAATAGGAATTCCAACAGTATTAGTAAGCGCATCTGAGGATGAAGAAGTTAGAAATTATGTTCAAGATATATTTATGAGCAAAAATATGAGAGTATATACTTCAGATGATGTTATAGGTGTCGAATACGGTTCAGCACTAAAAAATATAATAGCATTTTGTGCAGGAATTTCAGTAGAGCTAAATTTTGGCGATAACACATTTGCAGCACTATTAACAAGAGGTCTAGCTGAAATTGCAAGACTTGGAGTAAAAGCAGGAGCAAAAAAAGAGACATTTTATGGATTAACTGGTTTAGGTGATCTAATAGTAACATGTAGCAGTGAACATAGCAGAAACAGAAAAGCAGGAAGATTAATAGGAAGAGGATTATCACTAGATGAAGTAAAAAAAGAAGTAGGAATGGTAATAGAAAGTGTAGACAATATACAAACAGCCTATGAACTAAAGAAAAAATACAATGTAGAAATGCCAATAGTAGAAGAAGTATATAATGTATTATACAATGGTGAAAATCCAAAAGAAGCTGTATATAAATTAATGCAGAGAGAAAAAAAAGCAGAAAATTAAATAAGTTAAAAATTATTCTAATAAATTAACAGTACTTGTTGATTTATTGGAATAATTTTTTTGTAAAAATATTGAATATTTGGATAAATATGCTCCAAAATAAGTTGACATAAGGAAGACACGGTAGTATAATTTTTCTAAGGAGGGATTGTTATGAAAAGGAGAATTTTCAAAATTATAGGAATATCTTTTTTTATCTTTTTAATATATATGATAAATGCGAAAGCTACTAATGCATATAGTTTTGAAAGAGAATTAAAAGATAGTACTGGCTGGTCAACGATTGACCTTAATATAAAAGAAAACACAAATGAAAATTCAAATACAATAGGAAAATTGCCAAATGGAACTGCTTTTTCTATATTAGGCGAATCAGGAGATTATTGGCAAATTGAGTATAATAATGTAAAAGGATATGTAAAACACGAGTATTGTATGATTAATTTACCAGATGTAGAGCCAAGCATTGTATATAATATTACAAACGCGGAGTCAAGTATATATAAATCTTCTGGAATTGAAATACAAGATGTAACAGGAAAAAAATTATATACAACAGGGAAGATAATGAATTCAAAAATTCGGTAGAGAAGAATATCTATGTCCAATATTATATTCAACTGCTAAAAAAATTGCAGATGCACAAAATGCAGCATTAAAAGATGGGTATTGCTTAAAAATTTATGATTCATATAGACCACATGATGTTAGTGTAACAATTGCACAGAAACTAAACATATTATATTATCAAAATAGCGTGGTTAGACAAAATATAAATTACAGTTATGGGAAGAGTGGTAAATGTTATTATTGGGGACAAAGTTGGTTTTTAGCACAAGGTTTGTCATCACATAATACAGGTGCTGCAATAGATGTTACCTTATGTGACAATGCAACAAAGAAAGAATGCAGGATGCCAACTAATATGCATGAATTGAGTACAAAAGCTATAAAATATTATAGATCAAATTGTGCAAAAGTTCCAGATAATTATTCAAAAGAAATGACTGAAGATGCAAAAAGATTAGATCGATATATGACTAATGCTGGAATGACAACACTTGCTTCAGAATGGTGGCATTTCCAAGAGCAAGACGGTTATATAAGAATTGCAAATGCTACAAATTGGAAAGGATGTAATTTCCAAGTTGAAGGAATATCAAATAATGATGATATGGAAAGCAAACTTGATTTTAATAATGATGGAATAGTAGATAGTTTAGATGCACAGATAGTATTACAAGTATATGCAAAAACTGCAAGTGGAAATGGAAAGGCTGATTTAAAATATGATGTTAATAGTGATGGTATAGTAGATGTAAGAGATGCAATATTTATATTATCATATTATGCAAGAAAAGCTGCAAATCAATAATAATAAAAAATGTACTTAACTATAAATGTTAAGTACATTTTTTTAATAATAAATATTATAATCAATATCAGGGAATATACAATCATATTCCTCTAAATATTCAACAAAATTTTCATCAATTTTATCATCTTTAATTTGATTATATAATTTTGTAAATCTACCAATATGATCTTTAATTCTTTTTTTGGCATAATCAACCATAGTTCCATTTGTTATAATAAATAACCAATCACTACTTTGTGCTAATAATAATTCACGTGCACATTGATTAAGAGCTCTTTTTTGCAATTCATCATTTGTATGAGGAAATAAGTGAGCAAGTTCAACCATTCGGTCACCAGCTTTATGCAAATGTCTATGTACATAATCATTAGTAGGGTTAAGCCATACTTCACTATAACCATTAGCACCCCAACTTGATCTACAAGGTGTTGCAACTTGCATTTTTGGATATTTATCAATATATTCGCCAGGTGTTATTAATTTAAAATTACAATTATCATAATAAATCTTTTTAAATAAAATATATAACCAATATGGACCTTCATACCACCAATGACCATAAAGTTCAGCATCATAAGGACATAAAACTATAGGTGGATTTTCTGTATATTTGCTTAATTCACCAATTTGTTTTACACGACTATCTAAAAAGTGACCTGCTTGTTTTTCTGCAGAATCATGAGCCCATTGAACATTATAATAATCTTTATTCTCTGTTTTTCCAGTAATACGATGGTATTTTATTCCAGTATTTACACGAACACCATTTGATGCAATATATGGTTTTATATATTCATAATCAGCATCATAACCAATATCTCTATAAAATTCTCTATAGTTAAAATCTCCGGGATATCCATTAATGGAACTCCACACTTGTCTAGAAGATTCTATATCACGTCCAAAAGCAACAACACCTTCTGGTGAAACTATTGGAGCAAATGTTCCATATAGTGGAGCAGGATTAGAATATAAAATTCCATGAGATTCTGTTATTATATATTCAATTCCAAATTCTTTTAAATATTTATCAGCTTCAGGAACATATCCACATTCTGGAAGCCAAATACCTCTTGGTTTTCTTCCAAGATATTTTTCGTATGTTTGAACTCCAACTGCAATTTGTGCTTTTACTGTTTGTTCTGTTGTGTATAATATAGGGAAATACCCATGTGTAGCACCACAAGTTATAATTTCCAATACACCAATATCTTGAAAGTGTTTAAACCCTTGAATTAAATTACAGTTATATTTTTCTTTGAAAAAGTATAAATCATGTGAATATCTATCATAATAATAATGAGCCAATGAATTAACTCTTTCATCATAAGTTGTTCTCTTTATTTCTTTAGATGCAAGTTCTATATGACTTTTTAAGTATTTTATATAGCGTTCTTGAAGCAATTTGTTATCTAACATATTTAAAAGTGGAGGAGTAAGTGACATTGTAATTCTAAAATCAACATGCTCTTCAACTAGTTTTTCAAAATTCATAAGTAAGGGAATATATGTTTCAGATATTGCTTCAAATAGCCATTGCTCTTCCAAATAATCTTCACTTTCTGGATGATGAACAAATGGCAGATGTGCATGTAATACAAAACTTACATATCCTTGTATATTTTTTTCCATTATAAATTCTCCATTAATTAAATTTTAAATCCAGAAGATGGGTTTTGTTCAAATTCATCTTCACCATAAAATTCAAAAATATTGTAAATATTTTGTATAGCATTTAAATTTGAAACTTTTCTTTCTTCTAATTCATTAGTTTTTATATTTTTAAAGTAAACAGGTTTATTTAAAGTATCTTTTAAAACATGATCATTAGGTGATTCTATTGTATTTGATGATGCTATATGTAAAACATGATCATCTGTATCAATATTTATATCATTGCAATTAGAAATTTTCTTTCTTCCAAGCTCTATATTAAATACACAATCACTAGTTGGAGTATGTAGATACCAACTATTTGTAAAGTCATCAATTTCTATTTCAAAAGAATAGTTTAAAGTTTGATTGTGTACTAATAAAATTGGTTTTGTTTCATAAAAAAATCTATTACCATATTTTTGTTCCATTGCATGTCTATCAGCATCAGATATATCCCAATATATAAATATTGAATGAGGTGTTTGAGCTAAGATTTTTATTACAGTTTGATTATATCTATAAGGTAAATCATAATACTCAACAATTTGAGAATATTTATTATTTTTTACAATAGAGTCAAGCTCTTTCTTCATTTCTTCAGGTGATAAAGTAATACATTTTGCAATTTTTTTCACATTTTTATTTTGTTTTTCTGTACTTGACATAGATTTTCTTTTTTTAGAAGTAAATCTTGAAAATAAAGATGTGCTTTTTTTACTTTTTTTCTCATTAGTTTTTTCTAACATTTTTTCCTCCTTAGATTAAAGTTATGCTAATGATATACTATATCAAAATTATAATAAATTCAATAGAATTTGTAACAAAATTAAAAAAAAAGTAAAAATTTATTTACAATTAAATCAAAGTTGTATAAAATGTAAAAGAAAGAAAAAAATAATCAAAGTTTGAATGATTATTTTATACAGAAGATTAGAAAGGAGCCTGAAGTGATATGAAAATTTTAATGTTAACATGGGAATATCCGCCAAGAATTGTAGGAGGAATAGCTCGTGTAGTGCATGATTTATCACATCGATTAATAAAAGATGGGCATGAAGTTACAGTTGTAACATATAAAGATGCAAATATACCAAATTTGACAGATTTTGAAAATGATAAAGGAGTGAAAGTATATAGAGTAGATAACTATATGATTACGCCAAATAATTTTACAGATTGGATTATGCAATTGAATTTTAATTTAATTTCAAAAGCAACGGAAATAATAAATAAAGAAGGCAAATTTGATGTAATACATGCACATGATTGGCTTGTAACATATGCAGCAAAAACATTAAAACAATCTTTTAATATACCGTTAGTAGCAACAATTCATGCAACAGAAGCAGGTAGAAATAGTGGAATTCATGATGATGTTCAAAGATATATAAATGATACAGAATGGCTATTGACATATGAATCTACAGATGTAATTGTTAATAGCAATTATATGAAATGTGAATTACAAAGGCTATTCGGATTACCTTTTGATAAAATAAATGTAATACCAAATGGAATTAACTTGAATAATTTTACTGGAATAGATAGAGATTATGATTTTAGAAGACAGTATGCTATGGATAATGAAAAGATTATCCTATATCTTGGAAGATTAGTATATGAAAAAGGAGTACAGAATCTAATTGCTGCAATGCCTAAAATATTAAACAGTTATCATGATGCTAAACTTGTTATAGCTGGAAAAGGTGGAATGATGGACGAATTAAGAGCAGAAGCACACAATCTAGGTATAGATAATAAAGTATATTTTACAGGATACCTTGATTCCAAAGCAGTACAAAAAATGTATAAGTGTGCAGATGTTGCTGTATTCCCAAGCACATATGAACCTTTTGGAATTGTAGCACTTGAGTCTATGCTTTCAGGAACACCAACTGTTGTATCTGATGTGGGAGGATTAAATGAAATAATTGATCACGGTGTTGATGGAATGAAAAGCTATGCTGGTAATCCAAACTCAATTGCGGATTCAGTATTAGCATTACTATTTGATCCACAATTATGTGCAAATATTTCAAAAAATGCTAAAGCAAAAGTAAAAGCGCAATTTAATTGGAATAAAATAGCACAAGATACACATTATGTTTATGAAAGAGCAATATGTCAAACAGAAGCAGAAAAACAACTAAAACAAATGGAACAAGAAAGACAAAATAAAGCAGTAAAAGCTCAAAACTCAGAAAAAGAAATAACAAAATTACTAAGTTTCAAAAAGAAACATGCATATGCATAATAAAATAAATTCTGTTAAATAAATCACTATCGAATACAAGAGAGGACTGAATTATTTATGAATAATATTTACAATACAGCAAATAAATTGGCAAAAGAAATACAAGAATCTTCTGAATATAAAAATTATAAAAAAGCAAGAGAAGTAGTTTTGTCAAATCCAGATTTAAAAAAGAAAATAGAAGACTTTGAACAAATAAGATATGATGTTCAAGTTTTATCAATGGAAAAGGGAAAAGAAGATCCAGAAAAAATGCAAAAACTTCAAGAAATGTATGCAATATTAGTTGAAAATAAGGACATAAAAGATTACTTTGATTTAGAAGTAAAATTTAATGTAATGGTAGCAGATATAAATAAAATCATAGCAGAATCAATGTCAGATATATTTAAACATTAATTTGAGGACGGAATAAAAATCAAAGTTGTTATAATACAAAAAATTAAAAAGCGTTAATATTACGCTTTTTAATTTTTTTACTATAACCCCTTTTAAAATTAGCGAAAATGATATACAATAAAGAAAATTTGTAGCTTATAAGGAGAAAAGGATGAATAAAAAATGGGAATATTACGATATAAATACTAAAGAAGTAGAAGAGATAAAAAATAAATACAATGTAAGTAGACTTGTTGCAACTGTAATTTCAAATAAAAATTTACAAGATGATATTGATGTATTTTTAAACCCAACAAGAAATGATTTTTATGATCCATTTTTAATGCCAGATATGGAAATTGCTGTAAATAGAATTATAAAAGCAATTGAGAATCAAGAAAAAGTTATAATATATGGAGATTACGATGTAGATGGAATAACAAGTATAACTGTTTTAAAAAAATTTTTACAAGATAGAGGATTAAATGTGGACAGTTATATTCCAAACAGATTAGATGAAGGATATGGGTTAAATAAAAATGCTATTGATAAAATAGTAAGCCAGAATTATACATTAATGATAACTGTAGATTGCGGAATATCTGGAATAGAGGAAGTTGAATATGCAAATAGTTTAGGACTAGAAACTGTAGTAACTGATCATCATGAACCTGCAGAAGTATTACCAAATGCGTTGGCAGTTGTTGATGCAAAAAGAAAAGATAATAAATATCCATTTAATCAATTAGCGGGAGTTGGTGTTGTATTTAAAGTAATACAAGCAATATCAAAAAAATTTAATTTAGAAGAGCGAGAATATTTAAAATTCTTAGATATTGTTTGTGTAGGAACTATATCTGATATAGTTCCATTAGTTGATGAGAATAGAGTTATATCAAAATTAGGATTAAAACTTGTAGCAGTAACAAAAAATGTAGGATTAAAAGCTTTATTACAAGCTACTGGGTGCAAAAATATTGATTCTACAACAATTTCATTTGGTATTGCTCCAAGAGTAAATGCATGCGGAAGATTGGGATATGAGCAAGAAGCTTTAAATTTATTTTTAACAGATAATATTGTTCAAGCACAAGAAATTGCTAAAAGATTAAATAAGTACAATTATGATAGACAGCAAACAGAAGTAAAAATATTTAATGAAGCAATAGAAATGATTGAAAACGGAGAAAAAGATAAAAATTGTATAATTTTAGGAAAAGAAAATTGGCATCATGGAGTAATTGGAATTGTATCATCAAAAGTAACTGAAATGTATTATAAACCAAGTATATTAATCTGTTTTGAAGGTGATGAAGGAAAAGGTTCTGGTAGAAGTATACAAGGATTCGATTTACATGAAGCTTTAACTAATTGTCCAAATCACATAGAAAGATTTGGTGGACATTCTATGGCAATTGGAATAACAATAAAGAAATCTGAATTTGAAGATTTTAAAAAAGATGTAGAAGAATATACAAAAAATTCTAATATAAATGAGCTATTACCAGTTATAAAAATTGATGAAGAAATTGATAGTAATGATATAGACATAAATACAGTAAAAGATCTAAAAGTATTAGAGCCTTTTGGTGAAGCAAATAAAATGCCTATATTTATATACAAAAACTTAAAAATTGAATCAATAAGAGCATTATCAGAAGGAAAACATATAAAACTAACCTTAAGAGATAAAAACGTAGTGATAGATGCAATAGGATTTAATATGGGAAAATTGGTAAATGATTTCTTATTAGGCGATAGAGTCGATGTAGTTGGTTCATTAGAGTTAAATAAATTTAATGGAAGAGAAACAATTCAAATAAACTTGAAGGATATGAGAAAATCTTATTAAAGTAATAAAAAGGGGGATTTATATATGTCTGAAACAAAAAATGCAACTATAGATGATATTATAGATGTTATGAAAAAGCATAACAAAAAATCTGATGTTAAATATATAAGAAAAACTTATGAATTTGCAAAAGAAAAACACGGAAATCAATTAAGAAAATCTGGAGAGCCATATATAATTCATCCAGTACAAGTAGCATATATTTTAGCAACAATAGGTCTAGATGATAGTACAATATGTGCTGCATTATTACACGACATTGCAGAAGACACAGAAGTAACAATAAAAGACCTAGAAAAAGAATTTTCACCAGAAATTGCTGAAATGGTAGATGGTGTAACAAAATTAGGAAATTTAAAATACACAAGTGCTGAAGAACAACAAGTAGAAAATTACAGAAAAATGTTTTTAGCAATGGGTAAAGATATAAGAGTAATTTTAATTAAATTAGCAGATAGATTGCATAACATGAGAACTTTAAAATATTTAAAAAGAGATAGACAAATTGCAATATCAAAAGAAACTGCTGATTTATATGCACCTCTTGCTAATAGATTAGGTATATATTCATTAAAATGGGAATTAGAGGATTTATCTTTCAAATATTTATATCCAGAAGAATATAGAGAAATTGTAGAAGGCATAGACAAAAAAAGAGAAGAGCGATTAAGCTTTATTCAAATGATAATAGAGCAAATAAATACTGAGCTTAAAAAACAAAAAATTGATGCTGAAATTACAGGAAGAGCAAAACATTTGTATAGTATTTATAGAAAAATGCAAAGGGATAATAAAACATTAGACCAAATTTATGATTTATTTGCATTAAGAATTCTAGTAAATTCTGTAAAAGACTGTTATGCTGCTCTTGGTGTAGTTCACGAATTATATAATCCTATGCCAGGAAGATTTAAAGATTATATTTCAGTACCAAAACCAAATATGTATCAATCATTACACACAACATTAATTGGACCAAAAGGAACTCCATTTGAAGTTCAAATTCGTACTTGGGATATGCATAGAATAGCTGAATTTGGTATTGCTGCGCATTGGGCATATAAAGAAGCAAATAAAAATAAAAAATCAAATGTTATAGTTCAAGATGATAAATTGGCATGGTTAAGAGAATCTCTTGAATGGCAAAAAGATATGCAAGATCCACAAGAGTTTTTAAAAACTTTAAAAACGGAACTTTTTGAAGATGAAGTTTATGTATTTACACCTAAGGGACAGATAAAAGTATTGCCACGAGGAGCTACACCAATTGACTTTGCATATAGTGTACACGCAGAAATTGGCCATCATATGACAGGATGTAAAATAAATAGTAAAATGATGCCAATAGTAACAAAATTAAAAAATGGAGATATTGTTGAAATTATAACATCAGATCAAGCCAAAGGACCAAGTAGAGATTGGTTAAAATTTGTTAAAAGCTCTTCTGCAAAAAATAAAATACAACAGTGGTTTAAAAAAGCAGAAAGAGAAGACAATATAGTAAAAGGAAAAGATTTAATCGAAAAAGAAATAAAAAGAATAGGAATGAATTATAGCACATTATTTAAAAATGAATATGTTCAAGTTGCTTTAAATAGATATAAATTTAACACAATAGATGATATGTATTCAGCAGTTGGATTTGGTGCAATTTCATCATCAAGAATAATAGCTAAAATGTTAGAAGCTTATAAAAAAGATAATCAAGATGAAGAAATAGAAAAAACCATAGAGGAGCTAGCAACAGAAAAGCCAAAAATAAATAGGACATCTAGTAATGGTGTAATAGTAAAAGGTATAGATAATTGTCTAGTTAGATTTTCAAAATGTTGTAATCCTGTTCCAGGAGATGAAATAATAGGATTTATTACAAGAGGAAGAGGAGTTTCAATACATAGAAAAGATTGTCAAAATGTAAAAGATCTAGTTTCTCAAGGAGATAGAATTATAGATGTTATATGGAGTGATAAAGATAAATCATCTTATAATGTAGATATTCAAATACTTGCTAACGATAGAAATGGTTTGCTAGCTGATATAATAAAAGAAATATCAAATAATAAATGTACACTAATTGCAGTAGATTCAAAAGTTCATAGAGATAGAACTGCAGAAACTAATTTGACAATAGAAGTAGAAAATTTAAATGTATTAAATACAGTTGTAAAAGCATTACGAAAAGTAGATAGTGTATACGAAGTAAATAGAAAAAAATAGATATATGAGTAGTATGTGAAGGGAATGAGTATATCAAATGATACTAAAGAGAATAAAAATAAAAACACCGTTAAACGAATTTACTAATTGTTATATAGTACAAGATGAAAACACTAAAGAAACAATGGTAATTGATCCAGGTGGAGAATTTGAAAAAATACAAGAAATGTTACAAACAATAAATGCAAAAGTTAAATATATATATTTAACTCATTGTCATGGAGATCATATAGGAGCAGTTAATCAACTAAAAAATGAGACAGGAGCAATAGTTTTAATTCATAGAGCAGATGCAAAGGGCCTAACTGATGATAAAATTAGTTTAGCAACATATATAGGAATGAATGAGGTAAAAGTAACAGAATTTTCACGAGTTGATGATGGAGATTTAATTCATATTGGAAATTTAGAATTTTTAGTTATTCATACACCACGGACATACTGCAGGAGGTAGTTGTTTATACTGCAAAGAAGAAAAATTACTATTTTCAGGTGATACTATGTTTCGAGGAACATGGGGAAGAGCGGATTTACCAACTGGAAGTTTTGAAGCTATAATCGCATCTATAACAAAAAAATTATTAAAACTACCAGATGAAACTATTGTATATCCTGGTCATGGAAAGTCAACAATGATAAGAGAAGAAAGACCAATATACGAAGAACTAAAACCAAGAATTGATTAAGTGAAGGAGTTGTTTATATATGAAAAAGAAAAAATTGGTTATTATTATATTATTAATTGTTCTTATAATTATATTATTATTTTTTAGTATAAATAAAAAGGATAATAAAAATCAAAATAGTATAAAAACAAATAATATCAGTAATGAAACAAATACATCAGTAAATAATAGTTCAAATAAAATAAGTAGTGGAAATAAAAAAGTAAATGAGAAATTAAGAAAAAATTTTTCTGATTATGATTGGTTACAAAATAATATTTATATAAGAAAAAATTGTTTCGGAAAAGATGTTAATTTAGAAAATCAGCAAGTGTTTAAATATATGAAAGTTTACAAACAAAATAGCGATGAACCTATAATACTAATATATGCGGAGTGTGAGAAGGAGTCAAGTAATCAATTATTTATGGTAACATCTCAAGATGAAGGTTTAAATGTTACAAGTTTGACAGAAACTGCAACTCATTTATCACACAATGTATATAAGTTTAATAGTGAAGAAAAAGTAGTATATCAAAAAATAAATTATGAAAACTCTGAAGAGTATGTAATATATAAGATAACAGATGATAATAAATTTGAAAGATTGTACTATTTAAAAGAAACAAATAGTATTGTAAATTCCAAAATTGAGCATAAATATTATTGCAATAATAGGGATAGCTCTAAAGAAGAGTTTGATAAAATAAAAAGTATATATGTAACTCAAAAGTCAGAGCTAACAAATTTTAAGGAATTGAATTTGAATGAAGTAAATAAAATTTTCTTATAAGAGGGTGAATAAATTGATAAAAATGTATAACACAAATATGACAACAAATATAACAACAGAAGTAAATGAATATAAAAGAGGTAATTGGATAAATATGATTAATCCAACAGAATCAGAAATATTTGAAGTATGTAGAAATTTAAATATAGAGCAAGAATTTATAAAATATTCATTAGATTATGAGGAAAAAGCCAGAATAGATTTAGAAGAGGACGATGGAACAATTCTATTTATAATAGATGTACCAATAATTGAAAGAGAAAATGATGTAGAAATATATACAACAATGCCTGTCGGTGTAATTTTTGTAAGAGACGAATATGTAATAACAGTTTCTTTAAAAGAAAATGATATCATAAAAAAAATGGAAAGAATAGTTGGAAAAAAAGTAATAACATATAAAAAGAGTCAATTTTTATTTCAATTATTTTACGAAAACTCATCAGCATTTTTGAATTTATTAAAAGAAATAAATAAAAAAACAGAGCATATTGAAAGAACATTGAAAAAAGACTTAAAAAATGAAGATCTCTTAAAAATGCTTAATTTAGAAAAAGCATTAGTGTATATTACAACATCATTAAAATCAGATGAAGTTGTAATGGAAAAAACCTTAAGAGGAAAAATAATAAAACTTTATGAAGAAGACGAAGATTTACTAGAAGATGCAATAGTAGAAAATAAACAGGCTATTGAAATGAGTAAAATATACAGTGATATTTTGAATGAGACAATGGATATGTATGCGTCTATAATTTCAAATAATATAAATGATATAATGAAATTTTTAACATCAATAACAATAATACTTGCAATACCAACATTAGTTGCAAGTTTATGGGGAATGAATGTTCCTGTACCATTTCAAAATTATCAATATGGATTTCCAGTGTTATTAGCAGTATCATTTGTTGTTACTTTAACTGTAATGATATGGTTGAAAAAAAGAAATATGTTAAATTAATAAAATAAATCATAAACCTTTAAAATATGTATACAATTAAATAATACATATTTTGGAGGTTTTTTATTATGTTTATAGTATGCAATAAGGATAAAATAGCATCATATATGGTTTCGTTTTTTACTGTTATGATTTTACTTGGAATTGCATTTTATATGAGAAATAATTCAAAAATGCTAGAAGTATCTTCCACATCAAAACAATTACCAATATATAGTGTAAAAACAGATGAAAAAAAGGTTGCATTTACAATGAATTGTGCTTGGAATGCCGACGATATAGACCAAATATTAAAAACACTTGAAGAAAATGATGTAAAAATAACTTTTTTTATGGTTGGTGATTGGGTAGATAAATATCCAGAAGCAGTAAAAAAGATAAGTGATGCAGGCCACGAAATTGGTAATCATTCAAATACACATCCACATGTAAATAATTTGACATATGAAAAAAATATAAGTGAAATTGAAGAATGTAATAAAAAAATAGAAAAAATAACAGGAAAAAAATCTAAAGTATATAGAGGACCATATGGGGAATATAATGACAATGTAATAAATGCGGCAGAAGCGGTAAATAGTAAAACGATTCAGTGGAGCTTAGATACATTGGATTATAAAGATTTAACAGGGGAAGAAATGTGGAAAAGACTTGATAAAAAAATAGAGCCAGGTTCAATTATACTAAGCCATAATGGAACAAAACATACCGCAGATAGTTTAGATTATTTAATAAAAAATATAAAAAAATCCGGATACGAAATTGTTACTGTATCAGATTTAATTTATCAATTAGATTATTACATTGATAACACAGGTAAGCAAATTAAAAAGTAAATGAATACTTTTTTCAAAATTTGATAAAATAATACTATTTAATAAGTATTTTTTCTAGGAGGATGTATGTTTTTTATAGGAATTATAACTGATAAAAATAGTGAAAATAACATAAAAAATAGAATGATTAACAAAATAGATGAAAATGAAATTATATTTTTAAATAAAGAAAACTTGGAAAATTTTAAAAATGTTAAATTTGACTCAATAATTGTAAATGAAGAAGTGGAAAATAAATATATATTAAAAAAAATCTTAGAAAAATCGAAGTATATAGTATGGAATTCTGACATACATTGTAAGAGTGAGAATTTAAAAAATAGTTATTCAAATGTAATAACATATGGATATAATTCAAAAGCTACTGTAACAATATCAAGTGCAACAGAAGAAAACTATTTAATATTTATACAAGAAAATATACCAATGAATGATAAAATAACAGGAATACAAGAAGTAAAATTCGAAAAAAATGAAAATAATATAAATGCTTATGATGGAATGATAATAACAATAATGGATTTAATGTATGATAAAAATAAGTAAATTTAAAGTAGATTTTAATAAAAAAGGAAAAACAATAGACATAAAAAAAGGGAAAATAGCACAAAATTAAAAAATATTGAAAAAAATAACATTTTATGTAGACAAAACCAAAAAAAGATAGTATAATAAAGTTTATAGGGAAAACAGTATTAAGAATACAGTAGATAAACAAGTAAGGGGAGGAAAGTATTTTGAATACAAATTATTTAGAGAATAACCATTTAGTATTGGTTGGAAAGGTCACAAGCGATAAAAAATTTAGTCATGAAATATATGGCGAGAAATTTTACATATTTGATTTAGAGGTACCACGTTTAAGTGGAAATGCTGATATTATACCAATCACAATATCAGAAAGATTATTAGAAAAAGAAGACTTAGAAATTGACAAAAAAATAATAGTAGAAGGACAATTTAGATCATATAATAGCTATCAAAATGAAAGAAACAAATTAGTATTAACAGTGTTTGCTAAAGATGTAAAATTTATTGAAAATCAAGATGAAGAAATTCAAGCAAGCAAAGATTTTGTTTCTAATGAAGTTACATTAAATGGTTACATATGTAAAAAACCTATTTATAGACAAACACCATTTGGTAGAGAAATAGCAGATTTATTATTAGCAGTAAATAGAGCATATAACAAATCTGATTATATTCCTTGTATCGCTTGGGGAAGAAATGCAAGATTTTGTGAAAATATAGAAGTTGGAACAGAAGTAAAAGTTGTTGGTAGAGTTCAATCTAGAACATATGAGAAAAAATATGAAGATGGAACATCTGAAACAAAAGTAGCATATGAAGTTTCAATATCTAGCTTAGAAATAGTTAAACAAGATGATGATGAAAACCAAAATGATATGGTTAATGAAGAAGAGCAAAAAGAAGCTATGTAAAAAATAAAAGACAGTTTTAAACTGTCTTTTATTTTTTCTTATTAGGTATTATAATTTTGTCTTTTTCGATATTTTCGTCATCAGGTTTTTCAATATTTAGGTGTTCTTGAACATCTGATATTTTTATATTTTCTCCTTTTCCAGGAACTATCTTTATTTTTCTTTCTTTAGACATATATTTCACTCCTATATTTTTAATTTTCCATGCTATCAATTACTTTTGAAATGTTATTTAATGGTTCTGATAAATCAGATAATAAATTTGATGAGTTATCAGTATCATATAATTTTGCATAAGCAACTTCAGAATCATTTAAAGGTGTAAATACGCAATATCCATTACCAGTAGTATCAGAAATAGTAAATAAAATAACATTAACATTATTTATATTTCCAGATTTTAAAGTACTCGTTATTTTTAAATTGAATGTTGATTCTAAATAATTTTTTAAGTCAGAATGATTTTTTAAATCGGTAAAGTTTATAGTACTACTTGTATTAAATATCATCTTATAATTATAATCTGGATATACAATTTGAATTGCTGAACTATTATTATTTTGAACTAATGTTGCATCGACATTTTCTTTCATTTTATAAGTATGATTATTTAGAGTAAGACTTTTTTGCTCATTTGTTGTATTAGAAGTGGAAGTATTTTGCAAAGAATTATTTTCTTCAACAGTATTATTTGTGTCAACAGTATTAGTGGTATTTTCAATTGAATTATCTGAAGAAATATCATCAAAGTTATCTACCGAATTAACAGAAAGTTCTACGCTTGAATTAGTATTTTCTTCTGCTAGATTATCACTATTTGATTTTTGCAAAAATTTGGCTATTATTATAACTAAAGTAGCCACAAGTAATATAATAAATATAATTAAAATTAAGCTTATACTTTTTCTTTTTCTTTCATTATTCATAATTTTATCCTCCGTAAAAAATATTTAAATTTATAATAGCACAATTTTTTTTTAAAATCCATTAATTTTTTAAAATAATTAAAAAATTATAGACTAATAAATTATTTTATTATTTTTTTTATAATCTTCAAATAACCTAATACAATTTAATCTATCAAGTGGCTGTAAATTTAATAGATCTAAGTTATTTCCTTTTAAATATTCATAAATTAAATCATCTCTAAATCCAATATTATCAGCATCATTTTTTGTACATCCAAAATATACGTTTTTTATATTTGACCAAATTATCGCAGAAAGACACATGGGGCATGGTTCACAAGATGTATATAGAGTCATATTTGATAAATCATATGAATTTAATTTTTTACAAGCTAATCGTATGGCTACCATTTCCGCATGAGCAGTAGGATCATTATCAATAATAACTCTATTATTTCCTGTAGAAACTAAGTTATTTTGAGAATCAACTATAACTGCACCGAATGGTCCACCTTCATTGTTAGCTACGCCTTTTTCTGCACATTCCTTGGCTAATTTCATAAATGAATTCATAAAATCAAATCCTTTCTTTAATATAGTATTTTTATATATTTTAAATATATCACAAAAATTTTTTTTAGTAAAATTTTAATTAAAATTTCTATTGACAGAATGTTGAATGAATGTTTTAATTATTAATATAAGGAGAGCAAAATGAAAGAAAACGCAAAAAAAATAATAGAGGCAATTTTATTTTCAGCGGGAAGATCTGTTTCTATAAAAGAAATAACTGTTGCACTAGAAATAAGTCCAAATGAAATAATAGAATTAATTGAAGAGCTAAAAAACGAATATGAGAGCCAAAATCGTGGAATGGAAATAATTAAAATTAATGACTCATATCAAATGTGTACTAAAAAAGAGCTTTATGAATATATAGCTCCAATTTTTGACAAAAAATCGAAACCAAATTTATCAAATGCATCACTAGAAATTTTATCTATTATTGCATATAATCCCAATATAACAAGAGCAGAAATAGAAACAATAAGAGGTGTAAATTGTGATGGAACTATATATAAATTATTAGAATACAATTTAATTGAAGAGTCAGGAAAATTAGATGCACCAGGAAGACCAACTACATATGTAACAACAGAAAAATTCTTAAAAATGTTTGGATTAACTAGCTTAGAGGAATTACCAGAATTGCCAAAATATAAGTTAGATCAAAATCAACAAATAGTAATTGATGAAGAATAATTAAAAAAAATTATTTGAATTTGTACATAGGAGGAAAAAAATGAGTGAAGAGAAAAAATTAGAAAAAAATGAAGAGAAGGAAGAAAAAACAATTAAAAGTCCTAGAAAAAAGACAGGAAAATCAGATAAAAGCGTAGAAAAAAAGACTACTAAAAAAGAAAAAAAGGAAGATAAAAAAGAAGAAATAAAAGAAGCTAAAACAGAAAAGAAAGTAAATAAAGAAAAGACGGCTAAAGTAGAAGATGATAAAACAAAAGAAAAAAAAGAAAAAGCAGAAGATAAAAAGAAGGAAGTAAAACCTAAAAAATCTAAAAGTAAAGATAAAGCTACTAAAATAGAAGAAAATAAAGATATTAAAGATGATACAAAAAAAGAAAACATAGATCAAAATGAAAATAAAACTCCAAAAGCAGGAAAAAGACTTTTTGCATTTAGTTTAGTTGGAGGAATAGCTGTAGTATTAATTATAATTTTAGCAATAATTTTTATAAGTATGGCAGGAAAACCAAGTAAAGCTAAATCAGAAGAATTGGTTAAGGATTATTTAAAAGCTGTAAATGACGATGACGCTGACGAGTTTGCAAAACTTATTGATGTAAAAGGTTATATTATATTTAATGAAGAAAGTGAAAAGAAATTTGACAAAAAATATAAGAGCAAAAATTATATTAATGATTACTTAAAAGATAATAATTATGATGAGTTATCTGATGTAAAAGATGCAATATCTTCAAAATTTAAAAATAAATATACATATTCATCAAAAGAGTATTCATTAAAAGAAATAACAGAGGTAAAAAAATCAACAAAAAGCAAAAAAGTAAAAATTATAAAAGCAAAGGTAAAAGTAAAAACAAGTTATTCATCTAGTACAGATACAGCAAATTTAAAATTATATGTAATTAAAGTTGATGGAGAATATAAAATTGTAAGTGCAGAGCTTGATTAAAAAAAATAAAAAACATTGAAGTAAACTCAATTATTAAACATAAAGTTTTATAATTGAAATTTAACTCAATGTTTTATTTTTTTACAAAATTGCAATACTTTTTTATAGAACAATTTTCGCAATTAGGATTAGATGCTTTGCAACAATCTCTACCAAGCCACATAAATAAATGATTAACATCTTTCAAATATTCATAAGGAATTATTTTCAATAAATCTTGTTCAATTTTTAATGGATCTGAATTATTAGATAGACCAAGTCTATTAGATATACGTTTTGCATGAGTGTCAACAGCAATTCCTTGAGGTTTATTGAAGGCTTCTAGCATAATTACATTGGCAGATTTTCTACCAATTCCTGGTAACTTCATTAAATCATCCATATTTTGAGGAACAGAGCCATTAAATTGCTCTAATAACATTATAGACATATTTTTTATATTTTTTGCTTTATTTTTATAAAATCCGCAAGGATGAATTATTTTTTCAATAATAGAAATATCTAAATTTACGAAATCTTCTGGTTTATTATATTTTAAAAATAAGGCAGGAGTAGTTTTATTTACTCGTTCATCTGTGCATTGTGCAGAAAGCATTACTGCAATTGCCAATTCAAAAGGGGTTTCAAAATTTAAACTGCATTTTGCATCAGGATATGTTTTTTTCAATAATTTTATAATTTTTACAATTTCATCTGTAGACATAAAAACTCCTTTCTGTATTGTAACATAAAATTGATATACATAATATAATAAAATAAAAGGGAGGTAATAAATTATGTTTTGTGCATTAAAGAAAACTTTTGGAGTGTGTTTAATAGGTATAGGGTTAGGTATATTATTAGTTTTATTACTTCCTCTTACAGGTTGGTTATTTTCAATAGGTGTAACATTAACAATATTGGGATTAATATGGCTTGCAAGTTAAAAGAAAAAGGGGGCAAGTATTATGACTATTGTAGTAAAAAAAGTTCCTAAATTTTTAAGAGGTTTTGTAAAATTAATATTTGGAATTAAAAATACATAACCTAAGTAGGATATAATAAAAGAAACTAAAATTAAATTTTAGTTTCTTTTATTAAAAGTCAATGGACGCTTAATATAGAGTTATTTTCATAGCTTTATATTAAACGTCCATTGTAATATTTAAGCATGTTTTAAATTACGTAAGCATTTTGAACATACGCATATTTTTTTAGATTCTCCATTAACATCAACAGTTACTGTTCTAAGATTTGGTTTAAAAGTTCTTCCAGCTCTTCTACTAACATGTGAACGAGCGATTGAAATTTTGTTTCCAAATGATTGTGTTTTTTCACAAATTGCACATTTTGCCATGATAATTGCACCTCCTATATATGCATAATAAAATTGACTAATTCAAAGTTTATCACATTATTTGAAAAAAAACAAGTATTTTTGAATAATTATAAAGAAAAATTCTAAGAATAATAAAAAAAGGGCTTATTTATGAAGAATAATTATCAATAAATTGTAAATTTTTAAATAATTAAGGAGTTGTTTTTATGTTGATAACATTTGTAAGATCTATAATATTATATGTAATAGTGCTTGTTGTAATGCGTCTAATGGGAAAAAGAGAAATTGGTCAGTTACAACCATTTGAACTTGCAATTGCAATAATGATTGCAGATTTGGCATCTGTTCCAATGAGTGAAGTTGGAATTCCAATAATAAATGGTATAATTCCTATTTTAAGTTTATTAGTAATGCATTTAATTATTTCTTTTATAAATTTAAAAAGCATAAAAATGAGACAACTAATATGCGGGAAACCTAGTATTTTAATATATAGAGGAAAAATAAATGAAAAAGTACTAATAAAAGAACGTTTTACTATAAATGAATTACAAGAAAGATTAAGAGCAAATAATATAAATAATCTAGCTGATGTAGAATATGCTATATTAGAAACAAGTGGACAAGTCAGCATAATACAAAAACCAAATAAAAGAACAACAATACCAGAAGATTTTAATATAATGCCAGAATATGAAGGAATATCATATGATTTAGTCGTAGATGGAAAGATAATGAATGACAATTTAAAAATTCTAAATAAGACATATGGGTGGTTAAAAAAAGAAGTAAATAAATTTAACATAGAGCCAGAGGAAGCGCTCTTGGTAACAGTTAATGCTAAGGGGGATATTTTTTGTCAAAAAAAAGAAAAATATAATAAATAAAAAATATAATGAAGGGATGAATGCAAAGAGCTATGAAAAAAGAACTTATAATTTGCCTAGTTATAATATGTTCAATAGTAATTGGTGATATTTGGTTACAAAATTATACATCAAAAACATTAGATACAATAAGTACTAATTTAGAAGCGCTAAAAGAAACATTAGATGATAATAAATATAGTAGGGAAAAAGTAATTCAAGTAAATGATGAATGGGATAAAAGATTTAATATATTAACTTGTTTTTTAGAGCATGATGAATTAGAAAAGGTAAAAACACAATTAGTAGTGATAACAGCAGGTATTGATGTAGAAGATACAGAGTATGTTTATGAAGAGATAAATAAAGCTATATATATATTAGATCATATTAAAGACAAGAACAGTTTAAAGTTAGATAATATTTTTTAAAGAGTTATTTTAAGTAAAAAGGTGTAAATATACTAAAAAATAATATAATATTTTATTATTTTATATTAAAAATAGTAAAATAAATATTGAAAGTAAAAAAATATAATAAAAATAAAAAGGCTGAATATAAGTAATATCAAGCAATGTAACCATATTTGAAAAATAAAATGATAAAAAATAAAAAAAAGTGTTGACATTTTTTAGAAATTCTAGTATACTAAACGAGTCGAAGGGAAATGGGCGCATAGCTCAGCTGGGAGAGCATCTGCCTTACAAGCAGGAGGTCATAGGTTCGAGCCCTATTGCGCCCACCATTTTCTTAAAAGATATTTAGTATAAACTAAATATTTTTTAATTTATGGCCTGGTAGTTCAGTTGGTTAGAACGCTAGCCTGTCACGCTAGAGGTCGACGGTTCGAGCCCGTTCCAGGTCGCCATAAAAATAATAATAGGAAAGGGAACATCTTTCCTATTATTCATATAAGGCTTTATAGCTCAGTTGGTAGAGCAAGGGACTGAAAATCCCTGTGTCCCTGGTTCGATTCCAGGTGAAGCCACCATAATTAAGAATCAGCAGGAATGCTGGTTCTTTTGTTTATATGTATTAAAGAAAAATGGAGGTAAAGATGAAAGAAATATTATTTGCCACAGGAAATACAGCAAAAGTTGATAGATTTTATGAAAAATTATTAAAAAACGGAATATTATTAAAGTCATTGAAGGATATAAATATCAATATTGATATAGAGGAGAATGGAAAGAATGCAATAGAGAATGCAATGAGAAAAGCAAAAGCATATTATGATGCCACAAAAATAACCACTATGGCTATGGATGATACAATGTATATAGACGGTATTCCAGAAGAAAAACAACCTGGTGTTTTTGTAAGAAGAGTAAATGGTAAGAGATTAAATGATAAAGAGATGATTGACTATTATACAAATCTTGTAAAAACATATGGTAAAGATGGAAAATTAAATACAAAATGGATATTAGGTATGGTAATTATAAAAGATGATAAAATTTCAACATACACAGGTATTACAAATGAATATTATTTGGTAGACAAGCCAGCAAAAAAAATAAAAGAGGGGTATCCATTAAGTTCAATATTAATAAATAAAAAGCTTAATAAGTATGACGTTTACTTAACAGAAGAAGATAAAAAAATTGGACAATCTGATGATAATAATTTTATTAATTTTATTGAAAAGGTTATTAGTAAATAAAAATCTAAAAATATCTTATGTTAGTGTAAAATTTGAAATAAACATAAAATTTTGAATTGTATTGAAAAACTAAAATTGTCTAAACATTTATTGTGCTAATAAAAATATTAAATACAACACATTATAGTTTTAAAATAAATATATAACACATAAATTGACATAATTGTCCAAAAGTTGTAAAATAAAAAAAGAGAGGATGTGATATTATGTCAAAATTGGTATTAAGTAGTTTTAGTTTATTAAGCATAGCAATTATAGTAATATCGTATATAGGAATGTGGAAATGCTTTGAAAAAGCTGGAGAAAAAGGTTGGAAGGCAATTATTCCATTTTATAATTATGTAGTATTATATAAAATAAGTGGAATGAGTCCATATTGGGTTATACTAAATTTTGCAACATGGATAGTTAGTATAGCAAGCGATTTATATGAAAATTATGGTGTGGCAGTAATGTCTTATAATAGTAATTTACTTCTTGGTCTATTTTATTTAATTATGTTAGGTTTATCAATATTTGAACTTGTAATTTCAATATTAATGGTTATAAACTTTTGTCATAGCTTTAATAAAGGAGGAGGATATATTGCAGGTATGATATTAGTATCTCCAATATTTTATATGATAATTGGATTGGGAGATGCTAAGTATATTGGTCCTAAAGGAAAAGAAAATAAAGAATCGGTTGTTATAAATAATAATATTTAAGAATATTACGAGAAGATTAATGATTTTATTTTTAAATTATTAATCTTTTTTTATCAAAAATATAATAAATATTGTAAAAATTTACATAATGTAGTATACTTAATAGGTATTCGACCGAATGCAGTTGGTTAAACGTTCTATAACTAGAAAACGGAGGCAAAAATATGAAGAACGAAAATAACTTAGAAGCAGTAAACAAAATAGAGTGGATGTGGGTACCTCGTTCCAGTGATTGGAAATATGAGGAGGTTCTTGAACACAAAGTTTCATCACGCAGAGAAAAGGTTTTCAAAGAACGACTGATAAAAGCAGTGAGAACAAGAATCAATGGATTTAATGTTCCTGTATATGATCCATCATTAAATGAAGATGGAAAATTGCAGTTTAAACCAGGATGTATGCCAGCAATAAACCATTCTTATAATGAATGGGAGATGATGGCAAGAGATTGCGGTGGGAGACTTGGAAATGGAAATGAATATATCTTATTTTCTGCTATTTTAATTAGTAGACTAATGGAAATTGGATGTTCAGAAGCAAATGCCTGGTATTCTGTTGTAACGGATTCAAGATATATGGGACTATATTCTGGTACAGTGGACTCTAAATTAATAATGGAAAAGACTGGATCTAGAGTTCGTGTTGGAAAATATGATTTGGGTAATGTTGCAAAAATTTTATCAAAAGATAAATATGGATGCATAACAATTGCAAGTGGTGCATACAACGAAAGTTGTTATGATTTTGCGATTGCCCAATTTAGAGCAACATATAATAATCTTGAACCTTTTAAAAAGGCTGTTGGTTGGATTGTATTCTAAGTTAAGGAGGTACTTTTTGATAAAAGTACCTCTTCTTTTTTGTGAATTATTAGGAAAAGTATAATGCTTAAGAATTATAAATTGAAATTTTTTTAATATAAAAAAAATTACAATTGGATAGTTGTATATATTAAAAATATAGAGGAGAATATGTCTAAATATTACAGATGAATTTGAGAATGTGTTTTTCATTATAAATAAAAATCATTAAATATAAGACTTTTACTTGAAAAATGCAAAAAAATATGATAAATTGAAACAAATTTGCACAGCAAAGTGGAGGAAGTTATTGTGAAAGAAAATATAGAAACTACAAAAGAACCATATTTAAGACCAGTTGTAACACTTATCATATACAATAATGGTAAAATATTATTGCAAAAAAGAGAAGACAATGGATGTTGGGCAATTCACGGAGGGGGAATTGAATTAGGAGAACAGTATATAGATACACTTAATCGCGAAATACAAGAAGAGCTAAATATAAAACCAATAAATCCAGAATTAATGGGAATTTATTCTGGAAAAGACTTATTTAATATTTATCCTAAAAGTAAAGATCAAGTGTATATCTTAAATCATGTATTTTTCTGTGAAAACTACGAAGGAAAAATAAAATTCACAGATGGTGAAGTAGAAGATTTGAAGTGGTTTGATTTAGATAATCTTCCAGAAAATATATTTAAAGTAAACAAACCTATCATAAATGATGTAAAAAAATTTGTTTCTGATAGAAGAGTAATTGTAAAATAATTGTTAATTTTCTGCTAAAAGCAGATTATTATATAAATAGCAAAATAATGCTATTACATACGCACAAATCATTGGACAAGATCATAAGGAGGGTTTTTATGATATCATCAAATTTGAGTGATCTTGCAGAAATGGTTGAAAAAAATCGGAATGGTAAGACTGTTGTTTTGGCAACAGGTACATTCGATTTGTTTCACTATGAGCACCTTAAGTATTTAGAGGGAGCTAAGAAAAATGGAGATATTTTGGTTGTTGCTGTAAAAAGCAATAGGTGTGCAGCAATGAAAAATCCAGAAAGACCTGTAATTTCAGAAGAACAAAGAGTGGCTATAGTAGACGCAATAAGATATGTGGATTATACTATTATTGTGGATTATGACCCAAGTACTGTTCTCGAATTTGAATCTGAAAACAAAAAACAGGAGGAATGGCTGATAATTTTTCAGGACTTGTTTAAAACTTTGAGACCTGATATACTGTATTATGAAAATAATCCTGTATTACAGTCTGCAAGAAATAAGGTTTTTGAGAAGTATGGAATTACAGGCGTAATGAAAGAAAGAGGTGAAAAAGCCTCAACAACTGAAATTATCAAAAAAATGAAAAGTTAAAAAAGAGCGCTAGTTTTTCTGCACAAAACTAGCGCTTTTTCATATGTTGGAATTTGTAGTAAAATATAATCAGAATAAGATAAATGTAAAGGAGTGATTTTGTTTGAAAAAGACAATTATAGTATTAAGTTGTGTATTAATTGTATTAGTAATATGTTATATTATAAAATTTGGAAAAGTGAAAGTCCCAGATGATGCTGAATGTATAGCTACAATAATTCAATCTAATAAAAGCAATAAATATTATTTATCATATGAATTTTATAAAATTAATGGAAAATGTGTATATAAAAAAATGGAAGAGTATGATGTGGGAATTACTACGCAAGTAGTACATCCAAAATTGATTGATACCAAATATATAAGAAATAAAAAAAGTTTTGAAAAATTAAAACATGAAATTGAAGAAAATAGAAGCCAATATGATGAATTAAAAATTTATTACGGAAAAAAAGATAATTGTACCTTAGATGGATTGGAAGAATATTTGCTAAATGAAGAGTAAATTTATATAAATATAATAAAAAATAAATAATGGAATTTCATACAACGCTCTTGTATATACATAAAATATATGATACAATAGACTTTACATAATTTAAAAGAGAGGAGTAATATGATGAAATTTTTTGACAGATTTTATTTAGACAAAGAGAAGGATATAATCGTAAATTTATATAAAGAAAATGAAGATGAATTAAAATATATAATAGAAACACCCAACCATAAAACTGGAAATTTAATAACAAATTTAGCCAAAATATGCGGAGTCGAAACAATAAAAAATGATAAAGAGATGAAAATAATTGAAGGCATAATTCCAGCAAGTATAAATTGCGATAATGAAGAAGTCTATATATTCAGATTAGGTGGAATAAAAATTGCAAATATATATTTAAACGGAAAAATAGAAATAAAAGCACAAATACCTGCAATTAATAAAACATTAATGTCACAAACAAAAGAGTATAAATTAGATGTTAAAAAAACATTAATAAAAACATATATCTTAAAAAAATACAAATTTAGAACAGATTTACATACACATATACATGCAAATTTAAATTCAGATGATTTAATAGCACTAGGAATAAAACATCAAATAAAATATTCATTATATTACATAAAAAAGTTAGGATTGAAATTATCTGATAAACAGGCAAATGATTTATTTACAGAAAGATGTAAAATAGAAAAAAAATACGCTTATTGTGATTTACCAGGGAAAAAATTAATAAGAAAAATTGATGACGAGACATATATAAATTTTGCTGACTTAATTTTAAATAATCCAAAAGATATGGAAGAAAACATTGCTAAAATAAGAAACAGCCTAGTATTAATGAAAGATGGGCAAGCAGTATTTACAAACTTAGAAAAATTATATATTTATCGTTACGCTTTTTCAAAAGGAAAAATAAGTGAAAATAAAATAGCAATAAGAAATAGTAAAATAGATAAAATACCTAGCAGAACAATTAAAAATGTTTTATATAAAATGCAAGAAGATTCTGTAAGTGAAAATTATAAAAATAACACTTTATTACAAGACAAATTATTGTGGGTAGCTAGAGAATATCAAAAACAAGGAATTACATATGCAGAAATTTCTGTAACTTGGATTGTAAGAAAAGGTGAGGAAGGTGCTAAAATATTACAAGAGCTACACGAAATAATACCTAAAATAGAAAAAGAAACAGGTGTAAAATTAAGATTTTTAGGATCTTTTAGTAGAACCCTAATGACAGAGGAACAATTAAAAGAAGGTATTGATGTTTTAAAAGTTGCAGCAAAAAGTCCATATATAGTTGGTAGTGATATCATTGGTGAAGAAATAAATGACATTCGTAATTTTAAACAAGTATTAAAAGAGCTTGTTGAATTTGCAATAGAGCAAGATGATGGATTTACAATTCGTGTTCATGCAGGCGAGAATGATAGTTTTAAAGAAAATGTTGAAAGAGCAATTGAATGTATAAAAGAAGCTGTTCCAGAAGGTAAAAAAATGCCAAGATGTAGAATAGGCCATGGATTATATGGTATTGATTTGGAAACAGAAAACGGAAAAAAATTAGTTGAAGACTTAAAAAAAGATGGAGTAATATTAGAATTCCAATTAACATCAAATGTAAGATTAAATAATTTAACAGATTTATCATCACATCCTATAAAAAGATATTTAGCTAATAATGTAAATTGCGTTCAAGGTACAGATGGATGTGGATTCTACGGAACTGATTGTATGGAGGAGCAAATGGCCCTTACAAATTTATTAAATTTAACGGATGAAGATTTAGCAAAGATGAAAAAGGTAGAAGATGACTTGATTGCTAAAAATGATGAATACTTTAAAATTAAAAGCAAAGAATTTGAAGAATGGTTAAATGGAAGAGATATAAAAGATGCTATTTTACAAGAAGAGCTAGCTGAAATTGAAAAAAATAAAAACAGAGCTTTTTCAATAGGAAGAAATACAGATATAGATTCAGCCGAAATTTTTAAAGAAAAAATAGTAAAATTACCACAAGATAAAGTGCCTATTATTATTGCCGGTGGAAGTTTTAATTCAAAAGGAAGAGAAACTGTTATTACAGAAAGAGGAAAAGAATTATTAAAAGAGCTTATTGAAAAATTGGATAGTGAAAAAGCATATTTTGTTATAGGTCATAAAATGCAAGGGTACGAAAAGGCAATTATTGATATAAGTAAAGAAGTAAATAAAAAATTTGAAATAGATGCAATAATTCCGAAAAAAGTAACAAAAGAGCTAGCAGAAATGTTGGTAAAAAATGATTTAAATGGAGTATGCATTTCAACAGAATCTGAAGAGCTTGGAATATATAAAAGCTTTAATTATGAAATTTTTGAAAGAAGACCTTCAGTTGTATTAGCTTTTGACGGAAATTCTCCAGTATCAAATTTAGTGCAAGAAGCAAAAAATGGAAAAGGGAAAGCAAGAATTTATATAAATGATAGTGTTGATGCATTAAAAGAAAAGGCAAAATCATTAGATGGTTATGTAACAAAATTTAGTGAAAAAAATGAAGAAATTATTAATCAATTTGAAAATGATAATCCAGATATAATAATTGCTTAAAAAGATCATGTCAATGGTTGTCAATAGTGGCGGTTTGAAGTGTGTCAATGGGGACGGTTCTTTTTGACACAAAATAAAATAAGAAAAAAATAATATATGTATTGATTTTTTATTTAATATTAGATATAATAAAAAAACTAACCAAATAGGACTTGAGGAATATATCAAGTCCTATTTAATTTAATAAAAGGAGGAATTTTAGAATGGCAAAAGTACTAAAAGATGTATCAAGAACATTTAACGAATACTTATTATTACCAAATTTAACAGATGAAAGATGTATACCAACAAATGTAAGTTTAAAAACACCACTTGTAAAATTTAAAAAAGGAGAAGAACCTAAATATTCAGAGAACATTCCGTTTGTGTCTGCTATAATGCAAGCCGTTTCAGGAGAAAAAATGGCTATTGCTTTGGCGCGCGAAGGTGGATGTTCTTTTATTTTTGGTTCACAATCAATTGAAGCAGAAGCTGAAATGGTAAGACGTGTAAAAAAACATAAAGCTGGATTTATTGATAGTGATTCAAATGTAAAAAGTGGAACAACATTAAAAGATGTAATAGAATTAGTTGAAAGAACAGGTCATTCAACAGTAACAATCACAGAAGATGGAACAAGTAATGGAAAGTTTTTAGGTCTTGTTACAGATAAAGATTATAGAATTTCAAGAGCAAATTTAGATGATCCAATAGATAAATATATGACTCCAAGATCAAAAATAGTTTGTGCCCAAAAAGGTATAAGCTTAGCAGAAGCAAATGATATTATTTGGGAAAATAAAATTAGTTGTTTACCAATATTAGATGAAAATGATAATTTAGAGCATTTAGTATTTAGAAAAGATTATGAAGAAAGAAAAAATAATCCTAATTCTTTATTAGATGAAAATAAAAGATATATAGTAGGTGCAGGAATCAATACAAGAGATTATGAACAAAGAATACCAGCATTAGTTGAAGCTGGAGTGGATTTATTATGTATGGATTCATCAGATGGATATTCAGTTTGGCAAAAAAATACAATAGATTGGGTAAGAGCACATTATGGCGATAATGTAAAAATTGGAGCTGGAAATGTTGTTGATAAAGAGGGATTTTATTACTTAGCAGAAGCTGGAGCTGACTTCATAAAAGTTGGAGTTGGAGGAGGTTCAATTTGTATCACTCGTGAGACAAAAGGAATTGGCCGTGGACAAGCAAGTGCTTTATTAGATGTAGTAGAAGCCAGAGATGAGTATTATGAAAGAACAGGTATATATATTCCAATATGTTCAGATGGTGGAATTGTGCATGATTATCACATAACTTTATCATTAGCAATGGGTGCTGATTTTGTTATGATGGGTAGATATTTTGCTCGTTTTGATGAAAGTCCAACTAGAAAAGTTAAAATAGGTGGAAATATTGTAAAAGAATACTGGGGAGAAGGTTCAAATAGAGCTCGTAATTGGCAAAGATATGATTTAGGTGAAGCAGGAAAAAATAAGTTATCATTTGAAGAAGGTGTAGATTCATATATTCCATATGCAGGATCTTTAAAAGATAATTTGGCAATTACAGTAGCAAAAATAAAATCAACAATGTGTAATTGTGGTTCAATTTCAATACCAGAATTCCACGAAAAAGCAAGATTAACCTTAGTATCTAACATCAGTATAAAAGAGGGAAGTGCACACGATGTAATGCTAAAAGAAGTGGAAACACAAAATTAAATTTATATAAATAATAGATACATATATTTGTTAAAAAAATAGAAAGGAATTTTATAATGGATAAAGAATTAATACTAATAATCGATTTTTACGGTCAATATAATCAGTTAATAGCAAGACGTGTGCGTGAATGCAATGTATATTCAGAAATAGTACCATTTAGTACATCAATTGAAAAAATAAAACAAAAAAATCCAAAGGGAATAATTTTTACAGGTGGACCTGCAAGTGTATATGCAGAAAATGCACCAAAATGTAGTAAAGAAATATTTAATTTAGGAATACCAGTTTTAGGAATTTGCTATGGAATGCAACTTATGACACATATGCTTGGTGGTAAAGTTCAAAAAGCGGATAAAAGAGAATATGGTGTTACATCTGTAAATATAAATAATAGCTCTAAATTATTCAAAGGATTTGAAGATAAAAATGATTGCTTAATGAGTCATACAGATTTTGTAGAAAATCTTCCAGAAGGATTTGAAAATATAGGTTCAACAGACCATTGCCCAAATGCAGCAATGCAAAATACTAAAAAGAATTTTTATGGAATTCAATTTCATCCAGAAGTTAATCATACAAACAATGGAACAGAAATTATAAAAAACTTTGTTTATAATATTTGTGGTTGCTCTGGAAATTGGAAAATGAGCTCTTTTGCAGAGGAAACAGTTACAGCATTAAAACAAAAAATAGGAGATAAAAAGGCATTATGTGCTCTTTCTGGTGGTGTTGATTCATCAGTAGCAGCAGCATTAATAAATAAAGCAATAGGAAAAAATTTAACATGTATATTTGTAGACCATGGATTGTTAAGAAAGAATGAAGCTGAAGAAGTAGAGCAAGTATTTACAAAAAATTTTGATGTTAATTTTATAAAAGTAGATGCTAAAGAGAGATTTTTGAATAAATTAAAAGGAATAACAGACCCAGAACAAAAAAGAAAAATAATAGGAGAAGAATTTATTAGAGTATTTGAAGAAGAAGCTAAAAAAATAGGAACTGTTGATTACCTTGTACAAGGAACAATATATCCAGATGTAATAGAAAGTGGATTAGGAGCAGGAGCTAAAATAAAAAGCCATCATAATGTAGGAGGATTACCAGACTATGTTGACTTCAAAGAAATAGTAGAGCCTTTAAGAGACTTGTTTAAAGATGAAGTAAGAAAAGTTGGATTAGAGCTAGGATTACCAGAATTTTTAGTATATCGTCAACCATTTCCAGGACCAGGGCTTGCAATTCGTGTAATAGGTGATATAACAGAAAATAAATTAGATATATTAAAAGATGCTGATTCAATATTCAGAGAAGAAGTAGCAAAAGCAGGATGGGACAGAAAAATAAACCAATATTTTGCAGTATTAACAAACATAAAAAGTGTAGGAGTAATGGGAGATGAAAGAACATACGACTACACAATAGCACTAAGAGCAGTAACAACATCAGATTTTATGACTGCAGAATGGACAAAAATACCATACGAAATATTAGAAGTAGTATCATCAAGAATAGTAAACGAAGTAAAACATGTAAATCGAGTAGTATATGATATAACCGGAAAGCCGCCAGCAACAATAGAATGGGAATAAAAAATTTGAAGATATAAAATTTATTCTTGTTGTATATTGAAAAGTTTATTTTTTGATATATAATATATATGAATTTTGATAAGAGGAGAAATTTTATGAAAAAATCAACTAAAATTAGTTTAATTATAGTAGGAATATTAATTGTGTGTCTTATTGCTTTTGAAGGGTTTTTATTAGTGAAGAACAAACAAGATTCAGATAAGAAAATATCAGAGCTACAAAATGAAGTTACTAATTTAAAGGATGGAAATTATATAGAAAATTCCAATAATGTTTTAGAAAATACAACTAATGAAAAAAATGAAAATAAAAATACGAACACAACAAATAATAGTAAAAGTAATGAAACACAAACTAATACCGCAAAATCTACTGAAAATCAAATAAAAAATGAAGAAGGTAATTATAATAAGTATGATGAAGATGGTTATATAATATTAAAAAATAGTGAAGTGAAAAATAGTGATTATTATAAATTATGGAGCAATGAATCAGATATGACACAAATACAAATAAATGAAGACGGTACATATTTATTTGATCATTATACAGCAAGTAGTGAAGTTAAAGGAACGTATAAAATAAATGGAACTAATATTATATTTACAGATGAAAATGGAACAGAATGGAATGGTACAATGAGGCGAGAAGAAGCTGGAAATTTAGCGTTAAAAATTTCTAAAAATGGTGAAAAAGTAACATTGTATGATGGAGAAGGAGATTAATAAAAATATTAATTAAAAGAAACCCTTAGTTTTGCAAATGCAGTATTAAACTGTATGTTTGTAAAGGGGTTTCTTTTTATTTGGATTTATGTGGAAAAAATTTTTTCGATATTGAAAAAATGTTACTTAATGATATAATACAGTCAGATAAAAATATAACTATATTTTATCTAACATTAGTACCTTATGAAAGGTGGAAAAATTATGATAAAATTTACAAAAATGCATGGGCTAGGAAATGATTATGTGTATATTGATGCAACAGCTAAAACTGGGCAAAAAATAGAAAATGAATCAGACCTAGCTAAATTTGTCAGCAACAGACATTTTGGAATTGGTTCAGATGGATTAATTTTAATATGTGACAGTAAAGTTGCAGATTTTAAAATGAGAATGTTTAACTATGATGGTAGTGAAGCGGAAATGTGTGGTAATGGAATACGATGTGTAGGAAAATTTGTATATGACAAAGGTCTTACAAATAAAGAAAGTATTACAGTAGAAACTTTGGCTGGAATAAAAACACTAAAGTTTAATATAGAAAATAGTAAGGTAAAAACTGTTCAAGTTGATATGGGAGAACCAATACTAAATCCACAAAAAATACCTGTCATATCAGAAGAAAAAATAGTAAAAAATTTAAAAATAAAAGCCTATGATAAAGAATTTAAATTTACATGTGTATCAATGGGAAATCCACACGCAGTAACAATTATTGATAACATAGATAATTTTGAAATTGAAAAATATGGACCAATATTAGAACATGATGAACATTTTCCTAAAAGAGCTAATATTGAATTTATTGAACTTATAGATAAAAATAAAATAAAAATGAGAGTATGGGAAAGAGGTGCTGGTGAAACTTTAGCTTGTGGAACAGGAGCATGTGCGTCTGTTGTTGCTTGTAATTTAAATGATTATATAAATAAAAAATGTACAGTAACATTATTAGGAGGAAATTTATTTATTGAATGGAATGAAAAAGACAATCATATATATATGACAGGACCAGCAACAACAGTATTTGAAGGAATACTTGAATAATATAAATATATAAAAGGAGGGCTCTATGATTAAAATAAATGAAAATTTTTTAAATTTACAAGATAGTTATTTATTTTCAACAATAGCAAAAAAAGTATCAGAATTTCAAAATAATAATCCAGATAAAAAAATAATAAAACTAGGAATTGGAGATGTAACACTTCCTCTTGCACCAGCATGTGTAGAAGCAATGAAAAAAGCTTCAGATGATTTATCAAAAAAAGAAACTTTTATGGGATATGGACCAGAGCAAGGATATGAATTTTTGAGGTCAAAAATAGTTGAGCAAGATTATAAAAAATACGGAATTGATATTCAAACAGATGAAATTTTTGTTTCTGATGGAGCAAAATGTGATACAGGAAATATTGTTGATATTTTTTCAAAAGATAATAAAGTAGCTATAACAGATCCAGTATACCCTGTATATTTGGATACAAATACAATGGCAGGAAGGTCCGGTAAATATAATAAAGAAACAGAAAAATATGAAAATATAATATATATGCCATGTACTTCAGAAAATAATTTTGAACCAAAATTTCCGTCAGAAGTACCTGATATGATATATTTATGTTTTCCAAATAATCCTACAGGAACAGTACTTACAAAAAGTCAATTAACAAAATGGGTAAATTATGCTAAAGAAAACAAATCAATAATTTTGTTTGATAGTGCATATGAAGCTTTTATAACAGAGCAAAATGTTCCACATAGTATATATGAAATTGAAGGAGCAAAAGAAGTTGCAATAGAGTTTAGAAGTTTTTCAAAAACAGCAGGTTTTACAGGTGTAAGATGTGGATATACTGTAATTCCAAAAGCTCTAAAAGGATATACAAATTATGGAGATGCAGTTGAATTAAATAAATTATGGAATAGAAGACAATGTACCAAATTTAATGGTGCATCATACATAACACAAAGAGGTGCTGAAGCAATTTATTCTGAAGAAGGAAGAAAACAAATAATGCAGAATATTAAGTATTATCAAGAAAACGCTAAAATAATTAGAGAAGGGTTACAAAAAGCAGGATATACTGTATATGGGGGAATAAATGCACCATATATATGGTTAAAATTACCAGAAAATGTAAAATCATGGGATTTTTTTGATAAATTATTAAATGAATTGGCAATAGTAGGAACACCCGGAGTAGGGTTTGGTCCAAGTGGAGAAGGATATTTTAGGTTAACAGCATTTGGAAGTAGGTCAAATACAATTGAAGCTATGGAAAGAATAGCATCTAATATATATAAATAAGATAGAAAACAGAGCATATGTAAAAATAGCTCTGTTTTTTGAAAATATATGAAATAAAAAGTCAATTATAGAACTGCAAAAAAATCGCAAAAACATTGAAAAATCAATTGACATAGAGAAATAAATGTTATATAATGGAAAAGCATGTAAGATTAGCGATGAAGTAGGATGTGGCTACAACCTTTGAAATAGCAGGGTTGGAGGGAACTCCTATGGAGTATGTCGTGGCTTAGACCAGGCGGTAAGTTATTAAAATATAAGCACTTATCCCAAGAAAAATCATGCAAAAAACTTGGGTTTATATATTAGGTGTTGATGAAACACCAGGGTGCGTTTATAACTTCCGACTAATAATTTAAAATTTTAAGGAGGGAAAATTTACATGGCAACAGTAACAGGAAATGCGGTAGCAAGCGAAAAAATCAGAATAAGATTAAAAGCTTATGATCATGTAGTTTTAGAACAGTCTGCTGAAAAAATAGTAGATACTGCTAAAAAAACAGGAGCAAAGGTTTCAGGTCCTATTCCACTACCAACAGAAAAGGAAATCATAACAATATTACGTTCTCCACACAAACACAAAGATTCAAGAGAACAATTTGAAATGAGAACACACAAAAGAGTTATCGATATTCTTTATCCAACACAAAAAACTGTAGACAGTCTTATGAAAATAGACTTACCAGCAGGTGTTGATATAGAAATCAAATTATAATTTAAATTATTTAGGAGGTCTCTTATAAGACCAAGCTGATGTACTATTTAAAATAGAAATTAAAATATCAGCCAATAGTATTAGGAGGAAAGAAATGAAAACTTTAATAGGAAAAAAAGTTGGAATGACTCAAATATTTGATGAAAAAGGAAGAGTAATTCCAGTAACAGTTATCGAAGCTGGACCTTGTGTAGTAGCACAAGTTAAATCAGTAGAAACAGACGGATACAATGCTATCCAATTAGGATTTGGAGATGTAAAAGAATCTAAATTAAACAAACCAGAAAAAGGACACTTTGCAAAAGCAAATATAGCTCCAAAAAAACATTTAAGAGAATTTAGATTAGATTCAGTAGAAGGAATTACTGTTGGAACAGAATTAACAGTAACAGAATTTGCTGAAGGAGATAGATTAGACATCCAAGGAACAACAAAAGGAAAAGGATTCCAAGGTGTTATTAAACGTCATGGTCAACACAGAGGACCAATGGGACATGGATCTATGTATCACAGAAGACCAGGTTCAATGGGACCAACATCAACTCCAGGTAGAGTATTCAAAGGTAAAAAATTACCAGGACATATGGGAAGAGTTACTGTAACAATACAAAACTTAGATGTTGTTAAAGTTGATAGCGACAAAAATGTAGTTTTAGTAAAAGGTAGCGTACCTGGACCTAAAGGTGCAATATTAAAATTAAAAACAAGTGTAAAAGCATAGGAAGGAGGAAATGAAATGCCAAGTATAGATGTATACAATATTGAAGGAAAGAAAGTTGACTCAGTTAACTTAAGTGAAGAAATATTTGGAATTGAACCAAATGAAGCTGTTGTACACAGTGTATTAGTTAACTTTTTAGCTAATCAAAGACAAGGTACACAAAGTACAAAAACAAGAGCAGAAGTTCGTGGTGGTGGAAGAAAACCATGGAGACAAAAAGGAACTGGTAGAGCAAGACAAGGAAGTATTAGAGCTCCACAATGGATTAAAGGTGGTATAGCTTTAGGACCAAAACCTCGTACATATGCATACACAGTAAATAAAAAAGAAAGAAGATTAGCTATAAAATCAGTTTTAAGTTCAAAAGTATTAGAAAACGAATTAGTTGTTGTTGACAACTTAAACTTAAAAGAAATTAAAACAAATGCTATGGTTAAAGCTTTAAATAACTTAAAAGTAGAAGGAAAAACTTTAATATTATTACCAGAAAAGAACGAAACAGTTCAAAAATCTGCTAGAAATATAGAAAATGTTAAAACTACTTTAGTTAATACAATAAATGTATATGATTTATTAAAATACAACAAATTAGTTGTTACATTAGATACAGTTAAAAAATTAGAGGAGGTGTACGCATAATGATGCCAGAAGATATAATAATAGAGCCAGTTATTACTGAAAAAAGTAATGATGAACTTCAAGGTGGAAAGTATACTTTCAAAGTTAGCAAAAAAGCTACAAAAGTTGATATAGCAAGAGCTGTAGAAAAATTATTTGATGTTAGAGTATTAAACGTAAATACTGTAACTGTAAGAGGAAAACAAAAAAGAGTTGGAAGATCAGTAGGAATGACTTCTGATTGGAAAAAAGCTGTAGTTACAATAGATACAGATCCTCAAGCTAAAACATATTTAGCAAAAGGTGGAAAATCTAAAAAAGTTTCTAAAACAGTTAAAAACTCAATTGATGCTTACGGAATTTAATTTGTAAGATAAGTATTATCGGGAAAATACCCGGAAAATAAAGAATATCTGTTATACGGAGCAGGAAAAAATCCGTAAATAAAAAATTAGAGGAGAGAATAAAAATGGGAATGAAACATTTTAACCCAACAACTCCATCACTAAGAAACATGACAGTTTCTACATTTGATGAAATTACAAAAAAGACTCCTGAAAAATCTTTATTAGCAACAAAAAAGAAAAATGCAGGAAGAAACTCATATGGAAGAATTACTGTTAGACATCAAGGTGGAGGAAACAGACAAAAATATAGAATAGTAGATTTTAAAAGAAAAAAGGATGATATGACAGCAACTGTAATTGGTATTGAATATGATCCAAACAGAAGTGCTAACATAGCATTAATAGAATATGAAGATGGAGAAAGAGCATACATCTTAGCTCCAATCGGATTAACAGACGGAAATAAAGTTGTATCTGGAGAAAAAGCAGATATCAAACCAGGAAACTGTATGAAAATTGAAAACATACCAGTTGGTACAATGATTCATAATATAGAATTAAATCCTGGTCAAGGTGGAAAATTAGTTAGAGCAGCAGGTCAAGAAGCTCAATTAATGGCTAAAGAAGGAAAATATGCTCACGTAAGACTTCCATCAGGAGAAATGAGATTAGTTATGGCTAGATGTAGAGCAACAATAGGAACTATTGGTAACTCAGATCATGAAAACGTTAAAGTTGGTAAAGCTGGAAAAACAAGACATATGGGAATTAGACCAACAGTTAGAGGATCAGTTATGAACCCATGCGATCACCCTCATGGTGGTGGTGAAGGTAGAGCTCCAGTAGGTCATGCAGGACCAATGACACCTTGGGGTAAACCAGCTCTAGGATACAAGACAAGAAAACGTAACAAAAAATCAAATAAATTTATCGTAAAGAGAAGAAAATAATAAGATAAATAATAAATAAATTATTAAGGAGGGAAATTTTAATATGTCAAGATCAAGCAAAAAAATGCCTTATGTTTCTCAAAAGCTTTTAGCCAGAATCGAGAAAATGAATGAAACTGGAGAAAAAGAAGTTTTAAAGACATGGTCAAGAGCTTCTACAATATACCCACAAATGGTTGGACACACAATAGCTGTTCATGATGGTAGAAAACATGTACCAGTTTATTTAACAGAGGAAATGATAGGACATAAATTAGGAGAATTTGCTCCTACAAGAACATTTAAAGGTCATGCCGGAGATAAGACAACTAAAAAATAAGATATAGTTCTTAAAAAATAAGGAGGTAAATAAAGTGGAAGAAAAGCAAGAAATGATTCCAGAAGCAGTAGCAACTCTTAAAAATGCTAGAATTTCAGCTAGAAAAGTTAAAATAGTAGCAGATTTAATAAGAGGTAAAGATGCAAAAGAAGCTTTAGCAATTGTAAAATTCACACCAAAAGCTTCATCTGAAATAATAGAAAAATTATTAAAATCAGCTATAGCAAATGCTGAAAATAACCATGGTATGAAATCTAATAACTTATATGTTGCTGAAATATATGCAAACCAAGGTCCAACAATGAAAAGAATTAGACCAGCTGCAAAAGGTTCAGCAGTAAGAATTAGAAAGAGAACAAGCCATATAACAATAAAATTAAGAGAAAGAGCATAAGAAAGGAGGAGTTATTAAAATGGGACAAAAAATGGATCCACATGGATTAAGAGTTGGTGTTATCAAAGATTGGAGTTCAAAATGGTACGCTGATTCAAAGAATTTTGGAGAATATCTTGTAGAAGATAATAAAATTCGTAAATATATAAAGAAAAAATTATATGTTAGCGGAATTTCAAAAATAGAAATTGAAAGAACTGCTAAATTTGTTAAAGTTAATGTTTATACAGCTAAACCAGGATTAGTAATCGGAAAAGGTGGAAACTTAGCAGAAACATTAAAAAATGAATTACAAAAAATGATTAACAAAGATGTTAATTTAAATATTGTTGAGGTTAAAAATGCTGATATGGATGCACAATTAGTTGCAGAAAACATAGCAGGACAATTAGAAAGAAGAATTTCATTCAGAAGAGCCATGAAACAATGTATGCAAAAAACTATGAAATCAGGTGCTTTAGGAATTAAAACTTCAGTATCTGGAAGATTAGGTGGAGCTGATATGGCTAGAACTGAATTCTATAAAGATGGTACAATACCACTTCAAACTTTAAGAGCAGATATCGATTACGGTTTTGCTGAAGCAGATACAACTTATGGAAAAATAGGTGTAAAAGTTTGGATATATAAAGGAGAAGTTCTTCCAACCAAAAAAGAGAAAGTGGAAGGAGGAGAAGACTAATGCCATTAATGCCAAAAAGAACAAAATATAGAAAATTACAAAAAGGTAGAATGAGAGGAAAAGCTACTAGAGGTAATAAAGTAACAGATGGAGAATTTGGTCTACAAGCAGTAGATGCAGCATTAATAACATCTAACCAAATAGAAGCAGCTCGTATTGCTATGACTCGTTATACTAAAAGAGGTGGTAAAGTTTGGATTAAAATATTCCCAGACAAACCAATCACAAATAAAGGTATAGGTACTCGTATGGGTAAAGGTAAAGGTGCTGTAACATATTGGGTAGCAGTTGTTAAACCAGGAAGAGTAATGTTCGAAATAGCTGGTGTATCTGAAGATGTTGCAAAAGAAGCTTTAAGATTAGCTGCAAACAAACTATCTGTTAAATGTAAATTTGTAAAAAAAGAAACTGAAATAGGTGGTGATGTAGATGAAGATAAATAAGATTAAAGAAATGTCTTCACCAGATTTAGAAAAAGAATTAGGAGAATTAAAATCAGAACTTTTTAAATTAAGATTTACAAAAAAAGCAAACGGTTTAGATAATCCTATGAAAATTAAAGAAGTGAAAAAAGACATTGCTAGAATAAAAACAATATTAAATGAAAGAAAATTAAATGAAGCAAAATAATTGCATTTCATAAATATTAAAGGAAGGAGATCGTTCGAATGGAAGAAAGAAATCTTCGTAAAGTTATGATTGGTACAGTTGTTTCAAACAAAATGGACAAAACAGTTGTTGTTGCAGTTGAAACAAGTGAAAAACATAAAATTTATGGTAAAGTTCAAAAAAGAACTTATAAATTAAAAGCTCATGATGAAAAAAATGAGTGCCAAGAAGGAGATAAAGTAAAAGTTATGGAAACAAGACCTCTATCAAAAGATAAGAGATGGAGAGTTGTAGAAATAGTAGAAAAAGCTATTATAAAATAATTTTATCTCAAAAAAATAATAAATGTAAAATGTAATAAATAAACAAACTTTGTTTAAAGGAGGGAAATTACAATATGGTACAACAACAAACTATACTAAAAGTTGCTGATAACACAGGAGCAAAAGAAATTATGTGTATTAGATGTTTAGGTGGATCTTACAGAAAATATGCAAAAGTTGGTGATGTAATAGTTGCATCTGTTAAAAGTGCTGCTCCAGGTGGAATGGTAAAAAAAGGTGATGTAGTTAAAGCAGTTGTAGTTAGAACTAAAAAGCCTACAAGAAGAGCTGATGGTTCATACATAAGATTTGATGAAAACGCTGCTGTAATAATAAAAGAAGATGGAAATCCAAAGGGAACTCGTATATTTGGACCTATCGCTAGAGAGTTAAGAGAAAAAAATTATATGAAAATATTATCTTTAGCTCCAGAAGTTTTATAATTAGAAATAATTAAATGAATATTAATAATAAATAATAGAGGAGGCGAAATCCTAAATGTTAAAAGTAAAAAAAGGTGACACAGTTAAAGTTTTATCAGGAAATGATAAAGGTAAAACTGGAGAAGTTTTAGAAGTTATGCCAACAGTAGAAAAAATAATTGTTAAAGGTATAAATATTAAGAAAAAACACATGAAACCAAGAAGACAAGGTGAAGAAGGCGGAATAATATCTAAAGAATTCCCAATTCATATGAGCAAAGTTAGTGTTGTATGCCCAAAATGTGGTAAAGCTGTAAGAATTGGATTTGAAATGGATAAAGATAATAAAGTTCGTGTATGTAAATCATGTGGAGCAAAAATAAAATAATTGTAGAAAGGAGGATAATTTAAAATTATGGAAATTTTAAGAGATCAATACAAAAATGAAGTAATTCCAGCAATGATGAAAAAATTCAATTATAAATCAATAATGGAAGTTCCAAAATTAGATAAAATAGTAATTAATATAGGTTTAGGAGATACAAAAGAAAATCCTAAATCATTAGAAAATGCAATAAAAGATTTAAGCGAAATAACAGGTCAAAAACCAATCGTTACAAAATCTAAAAAAGCTATAGCTGCTTTTAAATTAAGAGCTAATGTTGATGTAGGTTGTAAAGTTACATTAAGAAGTGGAAAAATGTATGATTTTGCATACAAACTATTTAATGTAGCACTACCTAGAGTAAGAGATTTTAGAGGAGTATCTGCTAATTCTTTTGATGGAAGAGGTAACTATTCAATGGGTGTTAAAGAACAATTAATATTCCCTGAAATTGAATATGATAAAATTGATAAAATTAGAGGTATGGATATAATATTTGTAACTACTGCTAAATCAGACGAAGAAGCAAAAGAGTTATTAAAATTATTAGGTATGCCATTTAAGAATTAATTTTCTTAGGTTAGTTAAGAAGAAAGGAGAAATTCATGGCTAAAAAATCTTTAAAAGTTAAACAACAAAAAGCACAAAAATATGCAACAAGAGAATATAACAGATGTAAAATATGTGGAAGACCACATGCTTACATCAGAAAATTTGGAATTTGCCGTGTATGCTTTAGAGAATTAGCACATAAAGGCGAAATACCAGGTGTAAAAAAAGCAAGTTGGTAAAATTTATATATATAACAATTTAAAAGGAGGGATAAAATTGATTACTACTGATCCAATAGCAGATATGCTAACAAGAATTAGAAATGCAAATAGTGCAAAACATAAAACAGTAGATATTCCAGCTTCAAATATGAAATTAGCAATAGCTGATATATTATTTAAAGAAGGATACATAAAATCTTTTGAAGAGATAAAAGTTGAAAATAATCAAGGTATTATAAGAATAACTTTAAAATATGATGAAAAGGGTAGTAGAGTTATCGACGGATTAAAAAGAATCAGTAAACCAGGACTTAGAGTATATGCATCAAAAGATGAATTACCAAAAGTATTAAATGGTTTAGGAATAGCTTTAATATCTACATCTAAAGGAATCAAAACAGATAAAGAAGCAAGAAATGAAGGACTAGGCGGAGAAGTTATCGCTTATGTTTGGTAATATAGCAAAATAAATTATAAGGAGGGAAAATTCACATGTCTAGAATAGGAAATAAACCTATTACAGTTCCAGAAGGTGTTGAAGTAAAATTAGACGGACAACATATTACTGTAAAAGGACCAAAAGGAACATTAGAAAGAGATATTCATAAAAACATGACAGTTACTATGGATGGAAATGTTATAAAAGTAACAAGACCAAACGATGAAGCTGAAAATAGAAGTTTACATGGATTAACAAGAACTTTAATCAGTAACATGATTGAAGGTGTTTTAAATGAATATAAAAGAGAATTAGAAATAAATGGTGTTGGATATAGAGCTCAATTAAAAGGAAAAACATTAGTTTTAACTTTAGGATATTCACATCCAGTTGAAATGGAAGCTCCAGAAGGAATTACTTTCGAAGTACCAGCTCCAAACAAAATCATCGTTAAAGGTGTTGATAAAGAGCAAGTTGGTCAAATCGCAGCTGTAGTTAGAACAAAAAGACCACCAGAAGTATATAGAGGTAAAGGTATCAAATATGTTGAAGAACATATTAGACGTAAAGAAGGAAAAGCTGGTAAAAAATAAAATATTAATAATTAATATAGAATATTTATTAGCAAAAATTTTTTATAAAGCTCATATAAGAAAACTAATGCTGTTACATTAGTTAGAAAGGAGAAATGAAAATGGTTTCTAAAACAGATAGAAAATTTGAAACAAGAAGAAGACATATCAGAGTTCGTAGAAAAATAAGTGGAACTGCAGAACGTCCAAGATTATGTATATATAGAAGTAATAAAAATCTATTTGCTCAATTAATAGATGATGTTACAGGTACTACAATAGTTAGTAGCTCTACTCTTGATAAAGACATAAAAACAAAAGCATCTAACAAAGAAGCAGCTAAAGAAGTTGGTGCTGCTATAGCTAAAAAAGCAATTGAAAAAGGTGCTGAAACTGTTGTTTTTGATAGAAGTGGATATCAATATCACGGAATAATTAAAGAATTTGCAGAAGCTGCAAGAGAAGCAGGATTAAAATTCTAAGATTAATAAAAAGGAGGGAAATTTAAATTCATGGAAAATAATACATCAGAATTAAAAGAAAAAGTTGTATCTATAAGCAGAGTTGCTAAAGTTGTTAAAGGTGGTAGAACTTTCAGATTTAGTGCCGTTGTAGTTGTTGGAGATGGAGCAGGACATGTTGGTGTTGGTAATGGTAAAGCAGCAGAAGTTCCTGATGCAATCAAAAAAGCTATAGAAGAAGCTAAAAAGAATTTAATAACAGTTCCAATAGTTGGAACAAGTATACCACATGAATTTGTTGGTCAATTCGGTAGTGCAAAAGTTATGTTAAAACCAGCTGTAGAAGGTACTGGAATTATAGCAGGAGGAAGCGTTAGACCTGTAATAGAATTAGCAGGATACAGAGACATAAGAACAAAAGTTATAGGAACAAACAATCCTAGAAACGTTGTTTATGCTACACTAGAAGGACTAAAAAATATGCAAACATTAGAGCAAGTTGCTAAAAAAAGAGGTAAAAAAGTAGAAGATATTTTATAAAAAATTAGTTGATTTATAAAATAACATAGTATATACTTAGTATAATAAAAATAAGGAGGTGTAACCACATAATGAAATTAGATGAATTAACACCAGCACAAAGTACAAAATCAAGAACTAGAGTAGGACGTGGAATTGGTTCTGGTCTTGGAAAAACATCTGGTAGAGGTCATAAGGGTCAAAAAGCAAGATCAGGTGGTGGAGTAAGAAGAGGCTTTGAAGGAGGTCAAACACCACTATATAGAAGATTACCAAAAAGAGGATTTACAAATATTCATGCTAAAACTTACACAGAAGTAACTTTAACAATGCTTAACAAGGCTACTACTGAAGAAGTTACAGCAGAAAGCTTAATAGCAGATGGAATAATCAGTAAAGCAAATGATGGAATAGTAATCCTTGCTACTGGAAACTTAGAGAAAAAATTAGCTGTAAAAGCTAACAGATTTACTAAAGCAGCAAAAGAAAAAATTGAAGCTTTAGGTGGAAAGACAGAGGTGATTTAATTGTTTAACACCATAAAAAACGCTTTAAAAACTCCAGATGTTAGAAAAAGATTATGGTATACACTATTATTAATAATCATTTTTAGACTTGGATGTTTTATTTCAGTACCAACTGTAGATTCAACTCTACTAGCAAATATGGGATCAAATGGAATAACACAACTTATAAATACATTAACTGGTGGTGCTTTTTCTAGATTTTCAATATTTGCAATGTCAATTACTCCATATATTACAGCTTCAATTGTTATCCAATTGTTAGGTATGGTAATACCTTCTTTAGAAAGATTAACTAAAGAAGGTGGAGAAACAGAAAGAGCAAAAGTTAATAGATACACAAAAATATTAACTTTATTCTTATCACTAGCAGAAGGTTTAGGAATTTATTTAACATATAAATCTACTGGAATTTTCATAAATCCAGGACCTTTAACAGGATTTTTAGTTGTATTATCTTTTATGGCAGGAACAGCATTACTTATGTGGTTAGGAGAGCAAATTACTACAAAAGGTGTTGGAAATGGAATTTCAATGTTAATATTTGTTGGTATAATCGCAGGATTACCAGAAGGTGTAAAAACACTATATAAATTAGTATTCTCAACAACTTTCTCAACAACAAATTTATTATTAGCATTAGGAATAATATTAGGAACTATTATTTTAATAACAGCAGTTGTATTTGTACAACAAGCTGAAAGAAGAATACCAGTTCAATATTCTAAAAAAGTTGTAGGAAGAAAAATGATGGGAGGACAAAGTACTCATATACCATTGAAATTAGCAATGGCTGGTGTAATGCCAATAATCTTTGCTTCATCATTTATGACATTCCCAGCAATGATAATTCAAATATTTAACAGCAATATAGCTGAGCAATCAGGATTTTTAGCTGGTTTATATAAATTATCAATTGCAACATCAACATCAACATTAACAACATCTGCAGGAGCTACATATCCATTACCAATTGGATATTCAATAGCAAATGCCTTAATATATTTACTATTAATAGTTGGATTTACATTCTTCTATACATATGCAACATTCAATCCAGCAGAAATATCAAGCAATATTAAGAAAAACGGTGGATTTATACCAGGAATTAGAACTGGTAAATCAACTACAGAATATTTATCATCAGTAATAAGTAAATTAACTATATTTGGTGGATTTTTCTTAGCACTTATAGCTATAATTCCAATGATGGCAAGATTTACAACAGTAGATTTGGCCTTTGGAGGAACATCAATACTTATTATAGTTGGTGTAGCATTAGAAACAATGCAACAATTAGAGTCACAAGTAGTAATGAAACATTATAAAGGTTTTTTAGAATAAAGCAATAAAAGCAATTTAATTATTATAAAAAATATACAAAAGTTGGAAGAATAAATATTAATACTATATTTGGCTTCCAACTTTATATATGATTTTTTAAATAACTAACATATTGTGCAGTAAAATTAGTTATTTAAAAAGTTATATATCAATAATAACTTTATATAAGGAGGAATAATTATGTATATTATAATGTTAGGTGGACCTGGAAGTGGTAAAGGTAGTGTAGGAGGAAAAATTTCTGAAGATTTAAAACTACCACATATAGCAACAGGAGATATTTTTAGAGCTGAGCTTAAAAATGAGACTGAATTAGGCAAAAAAATTAAAAAATATATGGACAATGGTTTACTTGTACCAGATGAAGTAGTTATTGAAATAGTAGAAAATAGATTATCACAAGATGATGCAAAAAATGGTGCTGTACTAGATGGATTCCCAAGAACAAAAGAACAAGCAATAGCTCTAGATAAATTCCTTGCAGGAAGAAATCAAAAAGTTAATGCTGCAATTGAATTAGATGTTTCAGATGAAGATATAGTAAAAAGAATAGTAAAAAGAGTAGTTTGCTCAAATAAAGATTGTGGAGAATCATTTAATACAGAGTTCAAACCACCAAAGGTAGAAGGAATATGCGATAAATGTGGTTCAAAATTAACAAAAAGGGCTGATGATAATGAAGATACAGTTATGCAAAGACTAAAAGTTTATCATGATACATCAAAAGAATTGTTAAAATACTATAAAGAAACAGGAGCTCTATGTACAATACACCCAGATATATACTCAAAAACTGTATTAGAAGACAATGTAGCAGAAGCAGAAGAATATTTAAAAAATAAATAGAAACGATAGTGTGTAGATAAGGAAGTAATGAAAAGTGATAACAATAAAATCAAAAAGTGAAATTGAATTAATGAGAGAAGTATGTAAATTAACAGGTCTTATGTATAAAGAGCTTGAAAAACACATAAAGCCTGGAATTTCAACATATGAATTGGACAAAATAGCGGAAAATTTTATGAGAGCACATGGTGCTTTACCAGCACAAAAAGGATATAATCCAGGAATAAAAGGTGTTCCACCTTTTCCATGCTCTATATGTACATCAATAAATGATGAAGTAATTCATGGAATACCTTCAAAAAGAGCAATATTAAAAGAAGGAGATGTATTAAAAATTGATACAGTTCTTTTAAAAAATGGATTTAATGGTGATGCTGCAAGAACATTTATCGTTGGAAAACCAAAAAGCAAAGAAGATGAAAGATTAGTAGAAATAACTAAGCAAGCATTTTTTGAAGGAATAAAATATGCAAAAAAAGGAAATAGAATTGGAGATATTGGACACGCAATTCAAGAATTTGTAGAAAAAAATGGTTATTCAGTTTTAAGAGAGTTCCAAGGACACGGAATCGGAAGATCAATGCATGAAGATCCGGGTATACCAAATTACGGAAAAGCAGGTAAAGGACCAAGAATAGAACCAGGTATGACTCTTGCAATAGAACCAATGGTAATAATGGGAAAACCTGATATTTTGGAGCTTGATGATGGCTGGACAATTATATCAGAAGATGGAACTCAAACTGCACATTATGAAAATACAATTTTAATTACAGAAAAAGAGCCGGAAATATTGACATTAGTGTAAAAATGGTATATACTATAAAAGCTATTGTTTAATATAGCAAATTTTATTTTATGAAAGAAAAATGGAGGTAGAAATGGCAAAAGAGGATGTTATTGAAGTTGAAGGAACTGTTGTAGAAACATTACCAAATACTAATTTCAAAGTAGAGCTTGAAAATGGACATCAAATTCTAGCACATATTTCTGGAAAATTAAGAATGAACTACATAAAGATTCTTCCAGGAGACAAAGTAAAAGTTGAGCTTTCACCATATGATTTAAATAGAGGAAGAATTACATGGAGAGCAAAATAAATTAGCAAAAATATCTGATTGATACCCAACAATCAATTAATATATTAAAACAATGTTTAGGGAGGTGTTAAAAATGAAGGTAAGACCATCAGTAAAACCAATTTGTGAAAAATGTAAAGTTATCAAAAGAAAAGGTGTAATTAGAGTGATTTGTGAAAATCCTAAACATAAACAAAGACAAGGATAATAAACAAATTTTGGTATTCGCACAAACCTGAAAAGCGGCTGAAAGTTTAGGTTTGTGTTAATATATATAAGTTTTATAAAATATTAAAGACTATAATATAAGTTAAAATCCGATTAACTTATATTTAGTGCATTTCACCTTTAATATTAATTAAAACATCAAACACAAAACATTAAAAATAATATTTATAGAAAATTTTGGAGGTGCAAAAATAATGGCTCGTATATCAGGAGTAGATTTACCTAGAGAAAAAAGAATAGAAATAGGATTAACATACATTTATGGAATAGGTTTATCAAGTTCTCAAAAAATATTAGCAAAAGCTGGTGTAAATCCAGATGTTAGAGTAAAAGATTTAACAGATGAACAAGAACAAGCAATAAGAAATGCTATGGATGGATATGTTGTTGAAGGAGACTTACGTAGAGAAGTAGCTCTAAACATCAAAAGACTTACAGAAATAGGATGCTATAGAGGACTAAGACATAGAAGAGGTCTTCCAGTAAGAGGACAAAGAACAAAAACTAATGCTCGTACTAGAAAAGGACCAAGAAAATTAGTTAGTAAAAGTAAGAAATAATTAAGGAGGTAAAACATAAATGGCTACAAAAAATGTAACAAAAAAAGTAACTAGAAGAAGAGATAGAAAAAATATCGAAAAAGGTATGGCTCATATTCATTCTAGTTTTAATAACACAATAGTTACACTTACAGATGTTCAAGGTAATGTTTTATCTTGGGCAAGTGCTGGTGAATTAGGATTTAAAGGATCTAGAAAAAGTACTCCATTTGCAGCTAGTGAAGCAGCTGAAACAGCAGCTAAAGCAGCTATGGAACACGGATTAAAAACAGTAGAAGTATTTGTAAAAGGACCAGGTTCTGGTCGTGAAGCTGCTATAAGATCATTACAAGCAGCAGGGTTAGAAATAAGCAGTATAAAAGATGTAACACCAATACCACACAATGGTTGCAGACCACCAAAAAGACGTCGTGTATAATTAATATGTAATAAGGAAGGTGAAATTAGAAATGTCAAGATATAGAGAACCTGTTTTGAAAAGATGTAGATATTTAGGTATCAGTCCAACAGTAATAGGAATAGACAAAGAATCTAATCGTAAAAAATCATTAAAAAGACAAAAGAAAGTTTCAGAATATGCTATTCAGTTAAAAGAAAAACAAAAATTAAAATTTATTTATGGAGTTAGCGAAAAACAATTTAGAAAATATTTCGATATGGCTTCTAAAAAGAAAGGTAAGACTGGTGAAGTATTACTACAAATACTAGAAAGCAGATTAGACAACGTTATATTCAGATTAGGATATGCAAAAACAAGAGCTCAAGCTAGATTACAAGTAACACATGGTGCATTCGAAGTTAATGGACAAAAAGTTGATATACCATCTTACTTAGTGAAAGTTGGAGACGTTGTTGCTGTAAGAGAAATCAGAAAAGATAACGGAACAATAAAATTGAGTGCTGAAGAAAATGCATCAAGATTAGTTCCAACTTGGTTAGAAAAAGATGCTGACAAATTATCAGGTAAAGTATTAGCAATTTCTTCAAAAGAAGAAATCGATTATCCTGTTGAAGAGCACTTAATAGTAGAGCTTTACTCAAAATAGTAGTTTAGCTATAAAATATTATATTTGTCGATATATAATGGAATTTATTTTAAAGTGTAGAAATAAAATCTCACTTCTTTATATTAGGAGGTAAAAATGATAGAATTTGAAAAGCCAAATATTAAATGCTTAGAGATAGATAATGACAATAATTATGCTAAATTTGTATGTGAACCATTAGAACGTGGATATGGTATCACAATAGGAAATTCATTAAGAAGAATATTACTTTCTTCATTACCAGGAAGTGCAATAACTGGTGTTAAAATCGAAGGAGTTCAACATGAATTTTCTACAATACCAAACGTAGTAGAAGATGTACCAGAGATAATAGTTAATCTTAAAAATGTAAGATTAAAATTAGATAAGAATGAAGAAAAAACTCTAAGAATTAACTTTAAGGGAGAAGGAGAAGTTAAAGCAGGTGATATAATTACTGATGGAACAGTAGAAATATTAAATCCTGATTTACACATAGCAACTGTTTCTGAAGGTGGTTCACTAGTTATGGAATTAGTTGCCAATATGGGTAGAGGATATAATACTGCTGAAAAAAATAAAAAGGATGATCAACCTTTAGGCTTACTTCCAATAGATTCTATCTACACACCAGTTAAAAAAGTTAATTACGCAGTAGAAAATACTAGAGTTGGACAAATGGTTGATTATGATAAATTAACAATTGAAGTTTGGACAGACGGAAGCTTAAAACCATATGAAGCATTAAGTCTAGCTGCAAAAGTAATGACAGGACATTTAGAATTATTTATAGATTTATCAGAAGCTACTAAGAATACAAAAGTAATGGTAGAAAAAGAAGAATCTAAAAAAGAAAAAGTATTAGAAATGTCAATAGAAGATTTAGAATTATCTGTAAGATCATTCAACTGCTTAAAGAGAGCAAATATAGCAACTGTTGAAGATTTAGCAAATAAAACTGAAGCTGATATGATGAAAGTTAGAAATTTAGGTAAAAAATCTTTAGATGAAGTAACAAATAAGTTACATGCATTAGGATTAGACTTTGCCAGAGAAGATGATTAAAAAGGAGGACTTGTTAAAGTGGCTATAAATAGAAAATTGGGAAAAACAACAGATATAAGATTAGCAATGCTTAAAACTCAAGTAACAGATTTATTATTACATGGTCAAATTGAAACTACTGTAGCAAGAGCTAAAGAAGTTCAACCTATGGCTGAAAAATTAATCGCTTTAGCTATAAGAGAAAAAGATAACTTCGAAGAAGTTGATAGCAAAGTTGTTAAAGCAAAATTAGATAGCAATGGTAATAAAGTTACTGAATTAGTAAAAAGCAAAAATGGAAATGAATATTTAAAAGTAGTTAAAGAAGAAACTACAGAAAAAAGACAAAAAGATATGCCTTCAAGATTAAATGCAAGAAGAACAATGATGAAAAATCTTAACAAAGTAAAAGATACAGAAGGAAATCCTGTAGATTTAGCTACAAAATTATTCAATGAAATAGCTCCAAAATATGTTGGAAGACAAGGTGGTTATACTCGTATAATCAGAAAAGGACAACGTAGAGGAGATGCAGCAGAAGTTGCAATATTAAAATTAGTTTAATATAAATTTTACATATAAAAAAGTTAGATAAAATTAAAACATCTAACTTTTTTTTGCTCTATGAATGATTAATTATAAATGAATTTTATGAAATAATTAAAATAAGTAGATAATAATTATAAATCGGAAGAATAGTAAAATTAGATTTTTATATAATTATTACAAATACATTATTTTAAATTATATGTAAATCACTAAAAGATTATAAAATCATATTATATACAAAAGGGGGCTACAATATGATTGATTTCATATTAAATTGTATATTATGGACATTAGCTCTATATGGTTTTTGGGATATATTAAAAATAATAAAAAGTACATTAAAAAATAGAAGAATAGAATCAAATGGAATATTTGTAATTGTAGCAGTAAAAAATCAAGAGCATCAAATAGAAGGATTTTTACGTTCTGTAATATTTAGAATATTATACGGAAAAGAAGAATATTTAAAGAAAATAATTGTAACAGATTTAGATTCTGTAGACAATACGAAGTCAATATTAGAAAAATTTTCAAATGATTATAGCGAAATAAAATTAGTTGATTGGGAAGCTTGCAAAAAACAACTTGATAGTTTAGAATAGTATTTAGTTAAAGAGAGGAAAGAAAATGAAAAAATTAACTAAGAGTATATTATTTTATGTAGCAATATTAGTAATTATATATGCGATATTTAAGTTTTGTTTGGAGTTTAACAATTACATATTTTTGAAATGGATAGATACTACAGTAATGTTTATAAGTATTATAGGTATTATTTTAGGAACTATACAAATGATATGTCATAGCACCAAAACGAGTAAATGGAAAGTTTTAATAGCAACTTGTGTTTGTACATTTGAGATATTACTTGCTATTGCGGGAGCATGGGCCTATTTTAAATTTTCACCAAGAGAAGAATTGGTTGATAGAGACAACAAAAAAATGATAAAAATAACACATTATGAATTATTATCAAATGATATTGAATATTACGACTACATAAATTACTTTATAAGAAATAAAACAATAAGAATAATTGAAGACTATAGCGATGCAATTGGAACAAAATATTATAGAGGTACAATATTTAATGACGAAAACGGAGAACTCTTTGAAGAATATGATTCAGAAGGAAAGCTTATATATAAAAAAGATGGAATACCAAAAGAAAAGAAGAATGACGAAATAAATAACAATGATACTGAGCAAGTGCAATCAGTTATTCCAGGTAATATTATTTATAAAAAAGAATTTGATAGAACAATAATAGAAGTTAATGTAATAGATGTAGCAATGACTGAATGCGGAATTGAGATAAAAAAATCAACAGATGGTGGAGAAACATGGGAATCACATATTCCAGTAGTTGAAGACCATAAAGAAGAAATACTTGTAACTCATTTAGATGCAGGTTATAGTTTTATAAACGAAAATACTGGCTTTATAAATGATTACATAAAAAATGAAGATCTAAGTGTAGAGGAACAAAAAAAATAGACATATGTATGTTACAAATGATGGAGGAAAAACATTTAAAATTGCAACAATAAATATACCAGAGGAAGTTACAGGAATATTATATATTGGTGCAGAAAGCATGCCATACACAGAGAATAATATACTGAAAATGAAAATAAATTCATATAGCACCAAAAACGGAGAAAAAAATCAATATGAGTTTCAAAGTATAGATAACGGATTAACTTGGAATTTTTGTGAAAAATTATAGTAAATATATATAATGCAAAATTTTAGAAAAATTATTTAACCAGTATATTTAAAATTTATTGAATTATCTACCTACATATGATAAACTACAAACATATATAGAGAAACGAGGAATATAGCATTGGAAATTAAAGGTGAACTAAAAGAAATAATATTCCAAAATGATGTAAACGGATATACAATAGGAGTATTAGATACAGAAGAAGAAGAGCTAACAGTAGTAGGATATTTACCATTTATAGCAATAGGAGATAATTTAAAATTAATTGGAAAATATGTAACACATCCAGACTATGGAAGACAATTTAAAATAGAAACATTTGAAAAATTAATGCCAGAAACGGCGGCAAGTTTAGAGCGTTATTTATCAAATGGAATGATAAAAGGAATAGGTCCAGCAATTGCCAAAAGAATAACAAAAATGTTTGGTGAAGAAACATTACATGTATTAAAATTTGAGCCATCAAGACTTGCAGAAGTACGAGGAATATCAAAAGATAAGGCAATTGAAATATCAGATCAATTTAATGAAAATTGGGAGTTATGGCAAATTGTTGGATTTTTAGAAAAATTTGGAATTGGCGTTCAAAATGCACAAAATGTATACAAAACATTAGGTGTAAATGCAATTGAAGAAATAGAAGCAAATCCATATATATTAATAGATGTTGCAAATAATGTAGATTTTAAATTAATTGACAAAATGGCAATGAATTTAGGTTTCGAATATAATAATGAAAAGAGAATTAAAAGTGGAATAAAATATGCTATTTCAAAAGCAACTGCAAATGGTCATTGTGCTGTATTAGAAGATGAATTATATAGATTCATAAAAGTTCTTCTAGGTGTAGAAAATGATGAAATAGAAGATTCTGTAATAGAGCTAAAAGCTAAGGGTGAAATTGTAATTGAAGAGCGAGAAGATAATAATTGGATTTATTTGGATTCATATTACAAAGCAGAAGAAAATGTAGCAAATAAATTAATAACTCTAGATAAAGCAAGGAATATGAAACATATAAATGATTTTGAAGATGAGCTAGAAAAAATAGAACAAAAAACTGATTTAATATTATCAGATAAACAAAAAGAAGCTATTGAAGCTGTAAATGATAACAATGTTTGTATAATTACAGGTGGACCTGGTACAGGTAAAACAACAATTATAAAAGTTATATTAGAGCTATATAAATCAAAAAAAAGAAAAACCGTATTATGCGCACCAACAGGAAGAGCTGCAAAAAGAATGACTGAAACAACAGGTGAAGAAGCAAAAACACTACATAGATTGTTAGAAATAGGTAAAATTGAAGAAGAGCGAACAAGTAAGTATAATGATTTTGATGTAGCACCATTAGATGCAGATGTAATAATTGTTGATGAAATGTCTATGGTTGATTTATTTTTGATGAATTATTTAGTGAAAGCAATATATCAAGGTTCAAAATTAGTCCTTGTTGGAGATGTAGATCAGTTGCCATCTGTAGGACCAGGAAATGTTCTTGCAGATTTAATAAACTCAAAAAGAATAAAGACAATTGTATTAAATAAAATTTTTAGACAAGCAGCAAAAAGTAAGATAATAATAAATTCTCACAGAGTAAACAGTGGAGAGACATTTATAAAACCACAAGAATCTGCAGAAGAGCTAAATCAAGATTTTTTCTACATAAAAGAAAATAATCAAGATAAAATTTTAAATCAAATATTATCTTTATGTAGTGGAAGATTAGAATCATACGGAAATTATGAGTTTTTTAAAAGCATTCAAGTTATAACACCAACCAAAAAAGGAATGCTTGGAACAAAAGAGCTAAATAAGGTATTGCAAGAGTGTTTAAATCCATTGCCAGAAGGTGGATTGGAAAGACAAAATCTAGGTGCAAGTTTTAGAGCAGGGGATAGAGTAATGCAAATAAAAAATAATTACGATATTTTCTGGGAAAGAGAAAAATATGGATATGAAACAGGTAATGGTGTTTTTAATGGTGAATTTGGTACTATATTAAAATTAGATGATATAGAAAAAAGAGTAAAAATAAAATTTGATGATGAAAAATATGCATGGTATCAATATTCAGAGCTAGATCAAATAGAACATGCATATGCAATAACAGTGCATAAAGCACAAGGTAGTGAATTTGATGTAGTAATAATGCCAATAGTACAAGCTGCACCAATGCTATTAACACGAAATTTACTATATACAGGAATGACAAGAGCAAAAAAAATGCTAATAATAGTTGGCAATGCAAATGTAATAGAATACATGATTAATAATGCTGATAATAAAAAAAGAAATACGGGGTTAGAATATAAATTAAAAAATATGTAAAAATATAGGGGGCAATTTTAGGAGGTTTTATGAAAAAAAATCTAATTGAAACTGCTCTTAATTTTATTTTTCCCCAAGCTTGTGGCTTTTGTGGGGAAATAACAAACTCGTATTTATGTGAGTATTGTAATGAGTATTTAAAACAAAGACAAATGAATAAAATACAAAAATATGATGATAAGTTTTTTGATGAGCATTTGTGGATATATGAATATAAAGATGAAGTGAGAGAAAAGATAATTGATTATAAATTTAATAATAAATCATATCTATATAGAACATTTCTTCAAATAATTCTATCAACAGAAAGTGTATGTAATTATATTAAAAAATTTGATATATTAATACCTGTTCCAATACATAAAAAAAGAGCGAAAAAAAGAGGTTATAACCAAAGTGAGTTGATTGCAAAAGGAATAGCTAAAGATATAAAATCTATACAATTGCAAACTAATATAATTGAAAAAATAAAAAATATAAAACCACAAAGTACATTATCAAAAGATATGCGTATAGAAAATGTTAAAAATGCATATAGGCTTAAAAAGTGTGACATATGTTTAAAAAATAAAAATGTATTATTAATAGATGATGTATTTACAACAGGAAGTACAGTAAATGAATGTGCTAAAATTTTGTTACAAACAGAATGCAATAAAGTTAGTATAATAACACTTGCTAAGGATTGACAAATGTACATAAAAGTACTTATAATAATGGTAATAATTTATGATATTTTACAAGATCAACTTAGTGAAATTATTATAAGTTTATGAATGTAATGGGGGGATTTTATATGAAATTTATAGTAGGGATAGTAATTGCTGTTGCTATGGTATGTGGAGTATATACGACAAAGTCTATAACAGAAAGTATTGATAAAACATCAAACAATACAGTATCTACACAAACAGATAATAATTATAATAAAAGAATCTTGGGAGGCTGGGAATCATCTGCATCAGGAGGATCTTATTATGTATTTAATAATGATAATACATACTATTGGTATGAAAGTTCCAGTAATTTAAATGATAATTATTATAAAGGAAATATGGAAATTTTGCATGGAACTGATGCAATGGATGAGCTTGGAATAACATTAGAGCAAGTTACTACAGTGGTGTCAAATTCAAATTATAAAGTTGGAATTAATAATATTTATTGTATAAAATTGAATCCTACGTATTTAATCAGTGGTGGCGTTGATAAAACAAATACTTTGACAGATAAATTTAATATGAAATTATTATTTGTATATGTAGATGAAAATAATGCACAAGCATATAATTATACAACGAATGATACATATTACTTAGTTAAAAAATAAGATATAATTAAATAGCAAGAAGGAGTAATAATTATGCAAGAAAAAAGGAAAGATTACATAGGTTGGGATGCTTATTTTATGGGAATAGCAATGTTATCTGCACAAAGGAGTAAAGATCCAAATACACAAGTTGGAGCATGTATAGTAAGTAAAGATAAAAAAATATTATCTGTAGGATATAATGGGGCTCCAAATGGATATGATGATAAACATATGCCTTGGGATAGAGAAGGAGACTTTATGAATACAAAATACGCATATGTATGTCATGCAGAGCTAAATGCTATATTAAACAATAAAGGTTCAAACTTAGAAGGGGCAACAATATATGTAGATTTATTTCCATGCAATGAATGTGCAAAAGCAATAATACAGTGTGGAATAAAAGAAATTGTATATAAGTCAGATAAGTATAATGGAACAGATGGAAATATAGTATCGAAAAAAATGTTAGATTATTGTGGGGTAACATACAGAAAATATGAAGAAAGCCATAAGGAAATAAAACTAGATTTATAAAAAAGAACATTGAATATTTTTCAATGTTCTTTTTACATATTTTTATACTCTTCCGAAAAAAGATGTACATTTTCCTGAGTCATTTGAGAAGTTAGCTTTTATATAACCACCATCTTTATTTACCCACATATATGAAGTACCTGATGATCTTTTTTCTACCATATAGCCATTAGTGCCAAATTTTGAAACCATATCTTCATATTTAACACCATTAGCACTATTAATTTCGCTTTTTAAATTACTTGAGTCTGATAAATCAGTTTTATCATCTTTTAGTAAATCGTCATCGATATCAATAGTAATTGTAGCTGTTTTAGCGCTATAATAAGTTGCTGTTAATGTTGTATCGTCTGTGATTTTCCAAGTATATTTATTATATTTTTCATCAACTAATTCACCATCAGATCCTATAATAGAATTGATTTCTTCAACTGTATTTTCTGGTTTTATTTTATCCATATATTCGAAAACTTTTAAATCTTCTTTGTTTGATTCAGTTGTTGATTCAGTTGAGTTTTCGCTTGAATTACTTTTTGAATCTTTATTAGAATCATTATCTTTTGATCCACATCCTGATAAAGAAAATACTAAACATAAAATTAATGCTAATAAACCAATTTTTGAAATTGTTTTTTTCATAAATACACCTCCCCTCCAAAGCTAACTTTATAATATTTTAAGAAATTTGTCAACTACAAGGACGTTTTTACTTCTATAATCTAGATAGTTATAAGCAAATAATTTTATTTGACAAATTAATATTATAAATGTTAAAATATTAATATTAAGAGTGTACCTAAACATAATATGTGAGCGGTACAGAATAACAACAGTTATTTACACAGAAGTGAGTAAAGTCTTACAGAGGAGTCTTAATAGTTTATTAATGATGTATTATAAACGAATAAGAAACTTTGTAAGGCTTTTTTTTCGAATAATACACATAAAGAAAGGGGATTTTTATGAAGTATTTTAAAAAGTTAGTTGGGGATAGAATATACCTATCACCAAGAAGTACAGAAGATTATGAAATTTTTACAGAATGGATGAATGATTTTGAAACAACAGATTATGTAGGAAGAAGTGGACAAATACAATCAGTATCAGCAGAAAAAGATTTTTTAAATGAGCATGCTAATCAAAGAGCTGCATTTGTAATTGTAACATTAGATGATAATAAAATGATTGGAACTGTTTGCCTAGAAGAATTTAATGATATAGATAGAACTGCAACACTAGGAATTTTCATAGGTGATAAAAATTACAGAAGTAAAGGATATGGAACAGAAGCAATTAGATTAATATTAGAATATGGATTTAAATATTTAAATTTACAAAACATAAAATTAGATTTAATGGAATTTAATGGAAGAGCCCTAAAATGTTATCAAAAATGTGGATTCAAAGAGTATGGAAGAAGAAGAAAATGCAAATATATAAATGGAAAATACTATGATACAATATCAATGGATATATTAGCAGAAGAGTTTGAAGGAGACTACATAAGAAATAAAAATATATAGTTTTATAAATGTTTCTACAGTAGTAAGTGTTGTAATATACTATGCTTTTGATAAATATGAAAAAAATGAAAATGTAATGTGAAAATACTTGACAAATCAGCCGAAAAGGTGTAAAGTATATAAGCATTACATTTTTTTGAGATATATCAAAAAATCTCAAGAAAGGGAGCAAAACGAAAGTATGGAAGAAAAAATAAAAATAGGAATACTATTCGGAATATATGGTAAGTTACTAACAGAAAAGCAATATGAATTATTAAATGATTATTACAACAATGACTTATCACTTTCAGAAATAGCAGAAAATAATAATATAACAAGGCAAGCCGTAAATGATGTAATAAATAAAGGAAAAAATAAACTAATTGAAATAGAAGAAAAATTAGCATTTATGAAAAAAATGTTAAATCAAGAAAAAGAAATAAAGCTAATAATAAATGAACTAAAAAATGCAGAAAATAAAACATTAAAAAAAGAACAAATACAAGACATACAAAAAAGGCTAGAACAATTAATTTAATGTAAGGAGGAACTTCAAATGGCATTTGAGGGATTATCTTCAAAATTTCAAAATATAGCTAGAAAGTTTAAAGGTAAAACACGTATAACAGAATCTGACTTAAAGGAAATGTTAAGAGAAGTTAAATTAGCATTACTAGAAGCAGATGTTAATTATAAAATTGTAAAAGAATTTATTGCCACAATTCAAGAAAAAGCATTAGGGCAAGATGTTCTAAAATCATTAACACCAGGTCAACAAGTAATTAAAATAGTAAAAGATGAACTTGTTGAATTATTAGGAGGAACAGATGCAAGAATAAATATATCACCAAATCCTCCAACAATAATAATGATGGTTGGTTTACAAGGATCTGGTAAAACAACAACAGCAGCAAAGCTTGCAAATATATTAAGAAAAAATGGTAAAAAGCCATTATTAGTAGCTTGCGATGTATACAGACCAGCTGCTATAAAACAATTGCAAGTATTAGGAGCTCAATTAAATATACCAGTATATGCAAATGAAAATTCACAAGATGTTGTAAAAATTTCAAAACAAGCAATTGAGCAAGCAATAAGTAAGCTAAATGATGTAATAATAATAGACACAGCTGGTAGACTTCAAATTGATGAAGTACTTATGGAAGAGCTTAAAAATTTAAAATCAGCAGTAAAACCACACGAAATATTATTAGTTGTAGATAGTATGACAGGTCAAGAAGCCGTAAATGTTGCAGAAAGTTTTAAAGATGCAGTTGGAATTGATGGAATAGTACTTACTAAATTAGATGGTGACACTCGTGGTGGTGCAGCATTATCTGTAAAAAAAGTAACTGGAAGACCAATTAAATATATTGCAACTGGTGAAAAAATGAATGATATAGAGCAATTCCATCCAGATAGAATGGCATCAAGAATTTTAGGAATGGGAGATGTTCTTTCAATAATAGAAAAAGCTGAAGAAGCAATAACAGAAGAAGAAGCTGAAAAGTTAGAAGCTCAATTAAGAAAAAATAGATTTGACATGGATGACTATTTAGCACAATTGAGACAAATAAAAAAGATGGGATCTTTTTCATCTATCCTAAAAATGATACCTGGATTAGGAAGTAAAATGAAGGATATTCAAGTAGATGATAAAGAATTTTTACGAATTGAATCAATGATTTGTTCTATGACCAAAGAGGAAAGAAGAAATCCTAAAATATTAAATGGACAACGTAGATTAAGAATTGCAAAAGGTAGTGGAACAACAGTTGAACAATTAAATAAATTTATGAAGTCATTTGAAATGACACAAAAAATGATGAAACAAATGAAATCTGAAAAAGGTATGAAAAATGTTATGAGAAATCTTAAAGGCATTGATAAAGATGCATTTAAAGATTTGAAATTTTAAGGAGGTGAAAACAAGATGGTAAAAATAAGATTACAAAGACAAGGTGCTAAAAAAGCTCCATTCTATCATATAGTAGTTGCAGATTCAAGATCTCCAAGAGATGGAAGAATCATCGAAAAAATAGGATCATACAATCCAATGACAGACCCAGCAACAATAGTATTAGACAAAGAAAAAGTTGCAGAATGGATCAAAAATGGTGCTAAACCAACAGACACAGTAAAAGCTTTAATAGAAAAAGCTAACTAATTTTAATCCTGGAAAGGAGTAAAAATTATGAAAGAAATTTTAGAACTTATAATTACTAATCTTGTTGACAATAAAGATGAAGTATCAATTGAAGAAATTATAAACAACAAAAATGTTGATTATAAAGTAAAAGTTTCTAAAGAAGATATGGGAAAGGTTATTGGAAAACAAGGAAAAGTAGCAAAATCAATAAGAACTGTTATGAAATCTGTATCTGCCAAAGAAGGCAAGAGAGCAAATATAGAATTCGTAGATTAAGAGGTAAAAATGCAAGAATATTTTGAAATAGGTCAAATTGTAAATACATTTGGTGTAAAGGGATTTGTTAAAGTAAAGCCTTTCACTGATGATTTAGAAAGATTTGAAGAACTAGAATCAATTTTAGTTATTAAAAATAAAGATATGATTGAAATGAAAATTGAAGAAGTAAAATATCAAAAAAATATGGTACTTTTGAAATTGGAAGGCATTGATGATATGACTATGGCAGAAAAATATAAAGGTTGCTATATAAAAATTCATAGAAAAGATGCAAGAGAGCTTGAAGAAGGAACATATTTTATAGCTGATATATTAGGCTCAGATGTGTATACAGATACTGGTGACTATTTAGGGAAAGTTGATGATATATACAATAGTGGAGCACAAGATATATATGTTGTAAAAGATGAACTTGGAAAGCAAATACTTTTACCATCAATCAAAGAAGTTATATTAGATATTGATATTGAAAATCAAAAAGTAACAGTTCATTTATTAAAAGGTTTAATATAATAAATGGAGGAAAAAATGAAATTTGATGTTTTAACACTTTTTCCAGAAATGTTTAATTGTTTAAATGAAAGCATTTTAGGAAGAGCAATTGAAAAAGATTTAATAAATATTAATTTAATAAACATTAGAGATTTTTCAAAAGATAAACATAAAAAAGTAGATGATACTCCATATGGTGGAGGAGCTGGAATGGTTATAAAACCAGATGTTGTATATGATGCATATCAATCTGTAAAAGATGAAAATGCAAAAGTTATATATATGTCTCCACAAGGAAAAGTATTAAATCAAGAAAAAGTAAAAAGCCTTAGTAAAGAGCAGCACTTAATATTGTTATGTGGACATTATGAAGGAATTGATCAACGTGTTATAGATGAAATTGTTGATGAAGAAATTTCTATAGGTGATTATGTTTTGACAGGAGGAGAAATACCTGCAATGGTATTAATTGATTCTGTTAGCAGATATATAGAAGGCGTAATTAGCAGTGAATCTACAAACGAAGAATCATTTTCAAATAATTTATTAGAATACCCACAATATACAAGACCAGAAGTTTTTAATGGTGTGCAAGTTCCAGAAATATTAAAGTCTGGGCATCATGAAAATATAAATAAATGGAGAAGAGCTGAATCTTTAAAAAATACATATAAAAAAAGGCCAGAACTTTTAAAGGATGTTGAATTATCTTATGAAGATAAAAAAAATTTAGGTATTAAATAAAAATTAATATTAAAAAGAAAATAAAGTATTTTTTATAAAATTATAAGACGAAAAGTCAAAATAAAGAAAGGAGAATATCGATGGATATCATAAAATCAATTGAACATGAGCAAATGAAAAATGCGATTCCAGACCTTAAAGTTGGTGATACAATAAGAGTACACCAAAGAATTAAGGAAGGTAATAGAGAAAGAATCCAAGTATTCGAAGGAATAATAATTAAAAAACAAGGTGGAGGATTAAATGCTACATTTACAGTAAGAAGAGTAGCTTACGGATGTGGAGTTGAAAAAACATTCTTAATTCACTCACCAATGGTAGAAAAAATTGAAGTAGTTAGAGTAGGTAAGGCAAGACGTGCTAAATTATACTACCTAAGAGACAGAGTAGGTAAAGCTGCTAAAACTAAGGAAAATATAGGAGCAAGAATTGAAACTAAAGAAATAGTTATCAAAGGTGCAGAAACAGAAGAAGCTCCTGTAGCTGAAGAAGTAGTAACACCAGCTGTTGAAGAAGCAAAAGTTGAAGCTCCAGCTACTGAAGAAGTAAAGGCTGAAGAAGCTCCAAAAGCTGAATAATAAATAAAAAATATACATTCATATTAATGAATGTATATTTTTTTATCTTAAATTCTTAAATATTAGTTTCATATATTTTTTAATTATAAATTATTTTTTGTTAAATATCTTTTTAAAAATAAAGTGAATAAGAAAAATGAATATAATAATAATTTCTAAAATAAGAAAATATGATATCTCCATATCAGATAAAAAAAGACCAAGGCTAAGAGCAATTCCTATAATTCCCATCCATTTGCCTTTGGATTTATTTGAATTAAATTTTATTAATCCAACAATACTGAATACAAATGCTGTTATACAACTGTATGAAATCAAATCAAATCCAAATTTGCTTATTATTATAATACCAAATAAATCAAGTATTTTTAGCAAGGCTATTTCAAGAACTATTATAAAACTTACAGTACATAAAATGTTATATTGTTTTCCTTTATTTTTTTCTTCTTCTTCCATATTTTCCTCCAATAATATATTTTTATATTTATATAGCAAACATACTATGTATTTGTAATTAAATTATAACAAAAAAATTAAAAGATACAATAGTTGTATGTGTAAATTTTCTACATAAAAAATCATCAAACTATTGAGTAAAAAAAATCGGTATGTTATCCTATATAAAAGGAAGGGAGATGTGTTTTATGAAAAAAATTTCTTTAAAAAATAGAGAACTAAGAATTTTGATATATTTTGTATTAATGGCAATAGCATATTATATAGTATTATTTAAAATTGGTGATGTGGGTCTTTCTAATATAGATACTTCAGCGCAAGATCCATTTGTGTGGATTATTTCAAGCTTTGCTAAATTTGTGGAAGATATTATTATTTGGTTTACAGTAATACTTCCAATAGAACTAAGAGCTCTAGTGTCTTTTGTTTGTATTGTTCTTCAAATTACAGCAGTTTTTAGTAAAAAAGGTAAAAGAGCTTTGAATTATATATCAAGTATAATGAATTTATCAAGTAGTGTTATTTTGTTAAGTAGTATTTTACTTGGATTTGGTTATAGATTGTCATCATATATTCCAACATTGTGTGTACTAATTCTAGATATAATAATTTCAATAATAATGATTTGCAGAAATAATGGAAAAAGATATAAAAATGTAGATTTAGATACAGCAGAGCTGTAAATTGGCATAGAAATAATATTAGTAAGAAAGGGGGATGTGATATAAAATATGCAATATATAATACACCTAACAGATGCATGTAATTTAAAATGTAAATATTGTTATGAAAATAAATCTGTAAGAGAAATTTCATTTGACAATATAACAAAAATAATAGACAACGAAATAAAACAAAAAAGTAAATATGCTAGTATATATTTTTATGGTGGAGAACCATTATTAAAAAAGCAGATAATAAAAGACACAATAAAATACATAGAAAGCAAAAAATGTAAAACGAAATTTAAATACGGAATTACCACAAATGGTACATTGCTAGATGACGATATGATAAATTTAATAAAAGAAAATGAATTTACTGTTGCATATAGTATTGATGGAGGTAAATTAGTTCAAAATTTAAATAGAATAACAGCTGATGGTAAAGAAACATTTGATATAGTAGAAAAAAATGCAAAAAAAATGTTAAATGCAGTAAAAACAACAATAGCAATGGCAGTAATTACTAAAAATAATTTAAAGTATTTAACAGAAAGTGTTAAATATTTGTATAATATAGGTTTCAGATACATAAATTTACTATTTGATTATACACAAAATTGGAAAGATGAGGATTTAATTATAATAAAAGATCAATATAGTAAACTAATAAATTTCTATGAAGAAAAAATAATGAATGAAGAAGATATAAACATACCATTAATAGATGAAAAAGTGAACACATATATAAAAGACAATTATAATTGTAACAAAGATTGTCAGCTAGGAATAAGACATGTAAATGTTGGAACAGATGGAAATTTTTATCCATGTGTACAATTTGTTGGAAATGACAAATACATAATAGGAAATTACGAAAAAGGAATTGATTTTGAAGCAAGAGCAAAATTAATTAAAGAATCAAAACAAGAAAATGATATATGCAAAAATTGCGCTATAAATAAACGATGCAAACATACATGTGCATGTAAAAATTACATGATAACAAAAGATATAAACGAAGTATCACCACTTGTTTGTGAAACAGAAAGACTAACAATTGAACTAGTAGACAAAATGGCAGAACGATTATACAAAAACAAATCTAAACTATTTTTGCAAAAATATTACAATAAGAGCTATAATATAATTAATCAATATATTAATGATAGGGGATGATTTTATGGAATTAAGAAGCGTAAAAGAAGAAGTAAAAAAAGAATATCCAAAAATGGGACAAGTTAAAAGCAAAAAATTAAAAAAATGTATACCAAGTAAATGGTCCAAGATAGGGATTACATCATTTGCATTAGGACTAATATTAAAAAATACTGCATATGCAACTGAAAATACAGTAGTAGATAGTAAAGCTGACATTGTTGGAGGACTAACACAAGTATCTCCGAAAGTGCCAGAAGTAAATTATATGTGCATAACAGCTATAGTATTATCAATTGTCTTTGCAATACGGATTTGTAATTAGTTTAGTATTCACTATAAAAAATGCCAAAAATAAAAATAATAACGAAAAAGATAATATCTCCCAAAATGCCAAAAAAGCAAAACCATATATAATAAGTTTAATTATATCTTCTGTATTACTAATAGTATCGGTGATATTGTTAGTAAGTAGCATATACTAATGATATTTGTAATACATAATTTAATTAATAGTAAAACAAACAATAAAAACCATCAAATAACAATATTCAAGTTATTTGGTGGTTTTTATTAGCTATAAAATAAAATTTCTACAAACCAAGCTTAATTTTATCAGCCTCATCTTGAGAAATATATCCATATTTCACCATAGAGCGTATAACTTTAGCCTGTCTCTTCTTACATAAATCCATATTAGCAGTAGGAGCATAAACACTAGGGGCATTAGGAATTCCAGCAAGCATAGTTGCCTCATCCAAAGTCAAATCTTTAGGTTCCTTATTTAAATATCCATTTGACGCCTCCTTAATTCCATAATACCCATTCCCATAATAAATAGTATTAACATACAACTCAAAAATCTCATCTTTAGAATAATTTTTCTCCAAATAATAACTCAAAATTAACTCAGCAGACTTTCTCGAAATATTTTCCTTCTCAGTCATAAAATACAAATTCTTAGCAACCTGCTGAGTAATAGTACTACCACCCTCAACAGCATCTTTAGCCTTAATATTAGCACTCATCGCCCTACCAATAGAAATCAAATCAATCGACCCATGCTCTCTAAATCTATGATCCTCAACCGCAATAGTAGCATTCACCAAATCATCAGGCAAATCAGAAAAACAAACAAAATTCTCATCACCACGAACCTCTTCAACCTTATCCCTCAAAGAAATCCTACTAACAGCACTATTATACAAATTATACCCCATCAATCCAACAAAAACACAACCCACTAAAACAACAATAAAAACGACCAACAAAATCTTCCTCAACAACTTCATACCCACCAAAACCTTTCAAAAAAGTCATTATACTAATTAATAATTCTAAAAACATTATATATATACAAACCAATAAAATCAATAAATAAATTCACTAAATAAAAAAACAAAAAATATAGATAATAAATCATAAAAAAAATCAAAAAATTAGAAATAGTAGAGTAGTGAAGAAGATATTATAGTATAAAAATTCCATGACGCGCAGTTTGGAAGCTGTCGAATATTATAAATTTTGTACACCCAATAGTGGGGGTACACAGCAATTCACACTAGTCAAGAAAAGGCGCACCAGTAAGGAATGGAATTTTTATACTATAATATCTTCGGAACGGCCCATAATTGTAACAACAAAAAATACAAGCATAATATTGAAAATATCCCCACAAGGTGATAAAATACAACAATAAAAGGAAACGGAGGAAATTTAAATGTCAAAATTTGTTCATTTACATGTGCACAGCGAATTCAGTTTATTAGATGGCGCAAACAGAATAAAAGATTTACCAGTAAGAGCAAAAGAGCTCGGCATGGATTCAATAGCAATAACAGATCACGGTGTAATGTTTGGAGTTATCGATTTTTATAAAGCATGTAAAGCAAATGGTGTAAAACCAATAATCGGATGCGAAGTATATGTAGCACCACGAACAAGATTTGACAAAGAAGCGGGAATCGACAACAAATACAATCATTTAATACTACTAGCAAAAAATAATAATGGATATAAAAATTTATCAAAACTAGTATCATTAGGATTTTTAGATGGATATTACTACAAGCCAAGAATAGATAAAGAAATATTAGAAAAATACCACGAAGATCTAATTTGCTGTAGTGCCTGCTTAGCAGGAGAACTACCACAAGCCATATTAAAAAATGATATGGAAAAAGCAGAAGAAACAGCACTATGGTTTAAAAATCTATTTGGAGAAGATTATTATTTAGAAATACAAGCCAATAGTTTAAGAGAGCAAGCATTAGTTAACCAAAAACTAATAGCATTATCACAAAAATTAAACATACCAATAGTTGCGACAAATGATGCACATTACTTAAAAAAAGAAGATTACTATAATCATGAAGTATTACTTTGCGTACAAACAGGAAAAAGAATGACGGACAGTGACAGAATGTCTTTTTCAACAAATGATTTTTACATAAAATCTCCAGAAGAAATGGAAGAATATTTTGCAAATGTACCACAAGCACTAGAAAATACAGTAAAAATAGCAGAAAAATGTAATGTAGAATTTGAATTTGGTAATACAATATTGCCAAATTATGATGTACCACCAGAATTTGAAACACATTATGATTATTTAAGAAAATTAAGCAAAGACGGAATGCAAAAGCGATATGGAGATAGCATTCCAAAAGAAATTCAAGAAAGAGAAGAATATGAATTATCTGTAATTAAAACAATGGGATATGTAGATTATTTCTTAATAGTTTGGGACTACATAAACTGGGCAAAATCACAAGGAATTCCAGTTGGTCCAGGTCGTGGATCTGGTGCTGGCTCAATAGTTGCATATGCAATTGGAATAACAGATATAGATCCAATAAAATACAGTTTAATTTTTGAAAGATTTTTAAATCCAGAAAGAATAAGTATGCCTGATTTTGATGTCGATTTTTGTTATGAAAGACGACAAGAAGTTATAGATTATGTTGCAAGAAAATATGGTCATGATCATGTTTCTCAAATTATAACATTTGGAACAATGTCTGCAAGAATGGTTATAAGAGATGTTGGAAGAGCATTAGATGTGTCATATGCTGAAACAGACAAATTGGCTAAAATGATACCAAACGAAGTTCATATTACAATAAAAAAAGCATTAGAGCAAAATAGAGAGCTAAATGACTTATATGAGAATGATGAATCAGTAAAAAAATTGTTAGATATAGCAATGGGACTAGAGGGATTACCTAGACAGGCTTCAACACATGCTTGTGGAATAGTAATAACAAAAGATCCAGTAGATACATATGTTCCGCTATATGTTAGAGATAATTTAATTTCAACACAATATATTATGACAACATTAGAAGAGCTTGGACTTTTAAAAATGGACTTTTTGGGCTTAAGAACATTAACTGTAATTCAAGATACTATAAATCTTGTTAAACAAAACAGAGGTATCAATGTTGAATATGATAAAGATATGAGTGATCCAAAAGTTTATAAACTATGGCAAGATGGTGATACAGTTGGAATATTCCAATTTGAAAGCCAAGGAATTACTAACTTTATGAAAGAATTAAAACCAGATTGTTTAGAAGATATAGTAGCTGGTGTTTCGCTATATCGTCCTGGTCCAATGGATCAAATTCCAAGATATATAGCAAATAAAAAAGATCCTGAACATGCAATATATACACATCCAGCTTTAAAGCCTATACTTAAAGTTACATACGGATGTATGGTTTATCAAGAACAGGTTATGCAAATTGTTAGAGACTTAGCTGGATATTCACTTGGTAGAGCTGATTTAGTTAGACGTGCAATGGGTAAGAAAAAGTTAGATGTAATGGCAAAAGAGCGTGAGTATTTTATACATGGACAAACAGATGAAAATGGAAATATTATAATTCCAGGTTGTGTTAGAAATGGAATTGATGAGCAATCAGCAAATAAAATATTTGATGAAATGGCAGAGTTTGCAAAATATGCATTTAACAAATCACATGCAGCAGCATATGCAGTAGTATCATACAGAACAGCATATTTAAAAGCATATTATCCAGCAGAATTTATGGCTGCAACATTAAATAGCTTTTTAGGAAATTTAGATAAAGTTCCACTATACATTGATGAATGTAAAAGAATGAATATACAAATTTTAAAACCAGAAATAAACAAAAGCTTTACAAAATTCACTGTAGAAGATGGTAAAATAAGATTTGGTTTAGGAAGTATAAAAAATGTTGGAATTCCAGTATTAGAAGCAATTGTAAAAAATAGGGAAGAGCAAGGACAATTTAAAGATTTGGCAGATTTTTGTGAAAGAATGCAAAATGATTCTGTAAATAAAAAATGTATTGAAAGTTTAATAAAATCAGGAGCAATGGATGAGTTTAATCAAACAAGAGCAACTTTACTTGCATCATATGAAGACATAGTTGACAGTATAAATACATCTTCTAAACGTAGTTTAAAAGGACAAATAACTATGTTCGATATGGGTGGAGAAAATGATGATGAACTTGAAAAAATAAAATACAATTATACAATTTTAGATGAATTTTCAGAAAAAGAATTATTAGCAATGGAAAAAGAAATGTTAGGATTATATATAACAGGACATCCATTAGAATCATTAAGACATGAAATAGAAGTTCAAACAAATATAAATACATTGCAAATGAGAGAAGCAAAAGAAGAAGAGCAAGAAACAGGAAAAGTAATATATAAAGATGGACAAAATGTAAAATTTGCCGGAATAATAAGTTCTATAAAGAAAAAGTATACAAAAACAAATAAATTAATGGCTTTTGTAACTATTGAAGATTTGTATGGATCTTGTGAAGTAATAGTTTTTGAAAATTGTTATATGAATAGTTCAGATGTTTTAATAGAAGATAACATCGTTATGTGTGAAGGACGATTAAGCATAAGAGAAGATGAAGATACAAAAATTGTTGCAAATAAAATTACTAAGTTTGGAAGTAAAAGCTCTAGAATTTTAAAAATAGATATTACAGATATATCTGAAGAGCAAAAAGAAAAATTAAGAGGAGCAATAAAATTTTTTGCAGGAGATAGAAATAATATTGCTGTAAAAATAATAAATGGAGATACATCTGTTATGTCTGGCGGAATTTTTATAAATGAACGAATATATAATGAATTTAAGGAAATTGCTGGTAGCGATAGGGTTAGTATAGAGGAATAAAAAGATAATTAATAAAGACTCACGAATAATCGTGAGTCTTTATTAATTAATTTTGATTAAAATTTCTTCTTGCTGCTTTTCTTGCTTTTCTGCAATCTGGGCATCTTTGTGGTTCGTTATCAAAACCTTTTTCAGCATAAAATTGTTGTTCACCTTCTGTGAAAACAAAATCAGCACCACAATCTTTGCATACTAATGTTTTATCTGCCATAGTAGAGTACCTCCTTCTCCAAAAATATCATTTAACAATCTTTTGACACATTGAACCTTTAATAATAAAATAATTTGAAGGAAATAGTCTACTTAATAATTAAATTTGTTTAGCTTTTTCAAAAGCTATGCTTAGTGTAACACATTAAAAGATTGATTACAAGTAGCTAAGTGGTAAAATTTATAAAAAGTGATTTTTATTATTCTTATTTATATAAAAAAGTTGTATAAAAAAACGACTCGGACAAAAGTCCAAGCCGTTTCGAGATAGGAATGCGCAGTGTGATTAGCCTATATCAGACCATGCACATGCAAGGTGATGCATACGATCGTTCCGCAAACAGCCACAACTAATGTAGTCAGTTTGAGGAGCTTTATTACGAGTCTCCATCCCATGATTGACACCTCCTTAGACTAATTTGTCAATAAAAGCATTCAGCCACTCTGGTAAATTGTAACTGTTTTTGGCTCTTTTCAGAATTTGAGGTTGATGCAAGTTCTCTGTCAAGTATTTGAATAGAAGTTCACGTTTGTAACGTCGTCTTCTTTGCCAGCCTTCCATCATTGCATATAATACAAATAATGTTTCAGCAGGTACAACCGGAACAGAAAGATATTCCAGATTTAGGACCTCAATTTCGCTAGGGTTGAAGTCATAATAGAATACTGTTCCAAATGTCTTTATACGAAATCCTGAAATCAAATCAACATCGCATACTCCAAACCTGAAATGACAATAACTGTCGGATTTACAACAATCGTTGCATCCGGTTTCCAGTATATTACCACCAAGAAGTGATAGTAAATTAATCGCACTATCAACTGATGATTTTTCAACTATGATATCATAGTCGTTGAAATCATCTACAATTCCACGGAAAAATAAATTTGATGAGCATCCAAGCGCCCAAACAATTTCATTTTCGTCGAACAGGTCTGCGATCTTGAAGAAAAGATTTCTCCGCTCTTCAAATTCCTTGCATGACATAAAGTCTTGGAGATTATCAATCTCCTGTCTCGTGTAGTTAGAAACGAAAAGTTGCTGTTTTTTCATAGTTGAAACCTCCTGTTTTTTCGCCTAAAAAAAATTAGTGTATAAGTATATGGTAACACAAAAACAACATTATGTCAATCTTACAGCAAATCTGTATTATACATATAAAAAATTATTAATCTTGATAAATTTTAAAACATATAGTAAAATACTAATAAAATCAAAAAGAGGCATTTTGAAATTATAAATTTCAGAAAGGATTTTAGAAATGGAAGAAAAAACATTAACTTTTTTAGGAAAAGATTCTGGGTTTGGAGAGCACAATAACTCAGCATATATAGAAGATAACAATAAATTAATAATAATCGATTGTGGATTCACAGTTTTTGAACAATTAAAAAATAAATTTGATTTTAATAAATATTCAAATATAGAAATAATAATAACACACTTACATAATGATCATGCAGGTTCTTTAAGTCAAATAATATTGTATTTATGGTTCATATATAATAAAAAAGTAACAATATACAGTAAATGTGAAAGAATACGAGATTACTTAGAAATAACAGGAACACCAAAAGAATCATATGAAATAAAAACTGAATCTGAAAATATAACTTTTATAAAAACAAATCATGTGCAGTATTTAGATGCTTATGGATTTAAATTAAAAGTAAAAGATAAAAATATAATTTATACTGGAGATACAAATACATTGAATCCATTTTTACCACATATTGAAAATGAAAAAATAGATGAATTATATGTTGATGTATCAAGATTTGGTGGAGCTCATTTAAAAATAGATGATATAGTAGAAAAACTAGCAAAAATAAACAAATCTGGAACATTAGTGGATTTAATGCATTTAGATGATAAGGAATACATTAATGCAATATGGCAAAGTGAATTATTAAAATAGTTTATAAAGATAACTAAAAAAATTACAATGTAGCCAATGATAAGAAAGGAAGAAGATTAATAATGAGTAGATTGTTACTGATAGATGGAAACAGCATATTAAATAGAGCATTTTATGGAATAATGGGAAGTAAAATGCTTACAACAAAAGATGGAACATATACAAATGCTGTATATGGATTTTTAGCAATAATGTTTAAGGCACAGGAGGATTTATCACCAGATCATATGGCTGTAACATTTGATTTAAAAGCTCCAACAGCAAGACACAAAATGTATGAAGGATATAAAGCTAATCGTAAAGGGATGCCAAATGAACTTGCTGCACAAATGCCAATTATAAAAGATATTCTAAGAAAAATGAATATAACAATAATTGAAAAAGAAGGCTACGAGGGTGATGACATATTAGGAACATTTGCAAGATTAGGAGAAGAAGCTGGACTTGATGTAACAATTCTTTCTGGAGATAGAGATACATTTCAACTTGCAACAGATAAAGTAACAATTCATATTCCACGAACAAAAGGTGGAAAAACAGAAATTGAAGATTTTGATAAAGAAAAAGTAATAAGCACATATGAAGTAGTACCAAAACAATTAATTGAAGTAAAAGGTTTAATGGGAGATTCTTCAGATAATATACCAGGTGTTCCAGGTGTTGGTGAAAAAACAGCATACAAATTAATAAAGGAATATAAAACAATTGATAATTTATATGATTTGCTTGAAAAAGATGAAGCAAAAACAATTAAAGGAAAATTAAAAGAAAATTTAATACAAAATAAAGATTTAGCTCTATTATCAAGAACTTTAGGAACAATAAATGTAAATGTTCCAATTGATGATATTTCAGTTGAAGACTTAAAAATTAAAGAATGGAATAAAGAAGAAGTATATAGTATTTTTAAAGAGCTAAATTTTAAAAGATATATAGATAGATTTGAATTATCAGGAGAGGAAACATCAGTAAAAGATTTAACAGATTTATTTAAAATTGAAGAAAATGTTGATTTAAATAAAATTGCTGATATTATAAAAAAACAAGAAGAATTGATATATTATTTATATAAAAATGATGACAAAGATAGTAAAAATATAATAAAAAAGACTGTAAAATCTATTAGTATATATAATAAAAAAGAAGGAATTGTTTATTATTGTAAAATAAATTCTGAAAATTTGGTTAAGTATTTTAAAAAGATATTTGAAAGTACATCAATAAAAAAATATGGCTATAAATTAGTTGAAGACTATGTTTTACTAAAAGAGCTTGGAATAAATCCAGAAAATATTTATTATGATGCAGAAATTTCTGCATATGATATAAATCCAACAAATAAATATAAATTAAATGATTTGTCAATGGAATATTTAGGAATCGATATTAACGAATTTATTGAAAAAGAAAATGAGAATAAAGATACTGTAAGTGGACAAATGAACTTTTTTGATTCTGTAGAAGAAAATGATAATGAAAAATATGAAATTTCAATGTATGCATATGTAATTGGAAATTTATATGAAAAAACAATGAAAAAACTAGAAGAATACAATAGTGTTGATTTATTTAATAATATAGAAATGCCACTATTACAAGTATTAGCAGAAATGCAATTTAATGGATTATATGCAGATAAAGAGGAACTAATTGAAATTGGAGATAAATTAAAATTAAGATTAAATGAGCTAACAGAAGAAATTCACAGTTTAGCAGGAGAAGATTTCAATATTAATTCTACAAAACAGTTAGGTGTAATTTTGTTTGAAAAGCTACAATTACCAGTGATTAAAAAAACAAAAACTGGATATTCAACAGATGTTGATATATTAGAAAAATTAAAAAACAAACATCCTATAATAGAAAAAATTCTTGAATATAGAAGTTTAACAAAATTAAATTCAACATATGTAGAAGGTTTACTTCCATATATAAATGAAAAAACTGGAAGAATACATTCATATTTTCATCAAACAATAACTGCTACTGGAAGAATAAGTAGTACAGAGCCAAATTTACAAAATATACCAACAAGATTAGATTTGGGAAAACAATTAAGAAAAGTTTTTAAACCAAAACAAGGATATATATATGTAGATGCTGATTATTCTCAAATTGAATTAAGAGTATTAGCACATATTTCTCAAGACGAAAATATGGTTCATGCATTTTTAAATGAGGAAGATATACACAAACAAGCAGCTTCAAAAGTATTAAATATTCCAATAGAAGAGGTAACAAAAGAGCAAAGAAGTTCTGCAAAAGCTGTAAATTTTGGAATCGTTTATGGAATAAGTGATTTTGGATTATCAGAACAATTAGGAATATCAAAAAAAGAAGCTAAAAATTATATAGAGCAATATCTTGAAAAATATAATGGAATAGATAAATTTATGAAAGATATTGTAGAACAAGCAAAAAAAGATGGATATGTAGAAACTTTATTTAATAGAAGAAGATATATACCAGAGCTAAGCTCTAATAATTATATGGTAAGACAATTTGGAGCAAGAGCAGCAATGAATACACCAATACAAGGAACTGCAGCAGATATAATGAAAATTGCAATGGTGAATTTATATAAAGAGCTAAAAAATCAAAAATTAGATGCAAAAATAGTTCTTCAAATACATGACGAATTAATGATAGAATGTAAAGAAGAAGAATGTAAAAAAGTTGAAGAAATATTAAAACAATGCATGGAAAATGCAATAAAATTAAGTGTACCACTAGAAGTAGAAGTATCATGTGCACATAATTGGTACGATTTAAAATAAACAAAAGAAAGGGAAGATAGTATGCCAAAAGCACTTAAAGCAATTATTATTACTATATTAATAATATTGGTAACATACATAGGTACAGTAAAAATATTTAATGTCCCAGAAAAGATAATGAAAAAAATCTACCCAAAAACATATTCAGAATATGTAACAGACTATTCAAAAGAATATGATGTAGATCCATTATTAGTATATGCAGTAATAAAAGCAGAAAGTAATTTTAAAGAAGATGTAGTGTCAAACAGTAATGCGAAAGGATTAATGCAATTAATGGACTCAACAGCAGACGAAGTTGCAAGCAATATAATAACAGATACAACATTTGAATCAAACATGCTATTTGATGCCAAAACAAATATAAAAATAGGAACAAAATATTTATCAGAATTATTACAAAAATATGACGGAAACTATTACCTAGCAGTAGCAGCATATAATGCAGGAATAGGAACAGTAGATAAATGGATACAAGAAGGCACAATAAAAAAAGATGGCTCAGACATAGAAAATATACCATACAAAGAAACCAATAATTATGTAAGAAAAATAATAAGGGATTATGGAATATATCAGAAGTTATATTAAAAGACATGAATGCGAAAAAAATTAGATAAAATTGTTGGTAAAATTATAAAAAGTGTACTAGAAAAAAGTGTTAAAATTGGAGGTTATTATGGGAAAAAAATTTATGAAAGTTTTTATTGTAGTAATAGTAAGTTTGTTTATTATAATTGGATTATCAATAAAAGTAAATGCAAATATTATAAATGAAGAAGAGCAAGTCCAAAACTTATTAGATATAAAAGAAAAGCAACTTACACCAAAAGAAGATTATGAGAGAAAATATTCAACGGAAAAAAATGGAAGAATAGCATACATCATGCATGAAATAATTGTATATAATATTATTATTGTGTTAATAACATTAATAACAAGTATTATATCTTTAACATTAAATTGCGTAAGAAAAAATGTTGGAAAAGCTATATTTTCTGGAATAGCTATAGTCATTCCAAGTATAGCATATATAATTTTTCTATGTGTATCAGCACTATATGCTATGAACGAAGGTGTAATCAACATAGTTATATTTTTTATGGCATTTTTATTAGAAATAATTGTGGAAATTTTAGCAATAATATTTTGTTTTTCGAAAAAAACAATAAAAGAATAAATATATATTAGTATTTTAAATCAAGTACTTGTAAGAAAAAAAGGAGAGAAAAATTATGAAAAAAGTAGTTGAAGTTGGAGTACAAATTGATTATGTTAAAGAATAAAAAAAGAAACTGATAAAATCAGTTTCTTTTTTTATTATTCAACTGTAACCGACTTAGCTAAATTACGAGGTTTATCAACATCTAATCCTTTATCTTTTGAAATATAATATGCAAGTAATTGCAAAGGTATTACAGAAAGAATAGGGGATAGAAGCGGATTTGTATCTTCTATTTTTACAACATTGTCAAAATTAGAATTTTCTATATCTTGATTTGTTACAATAAATGTTTTAGCACCACGGGTGATAACTTCTTCAATATTGCTTATAGATTTTTCTAACAAATTTTTATCTGTTAAAATACTAATTACAGTAATTCCTTTTTCAATTAAAGCAATAGGTCCATGTTTTAATTCTCCAGATGCATATGCTTCTGAATGAATATATGAAATTTCTTTTAATTTTAAAGAGCCCTCTAAAGCAACATTGTAATCGCTTCCTCTACCAATGAAAAATACATCTTTTTCTTTTGAAATCTTTTTAGCGAATTTTTTTACTTCATCACTAGTCTTTAAAGATGTTTCAATTTTCTTTGGTAAATCAAATATATCTTTTTTCAAATTTTCCAATGTTTCAGAATCAGTACTTTCTAAAATTTCTGCGAAATATATAGCTAAAATTCCTAAAAGTACAACTTGTGAAGTGTAAGCTTTAGTAGAAGCAACTGCAATTTCTGGACCTGCATGTGTATAAATTGTATAATCGGCTTCCCTTGTTATTGAACTTCCTATAACATTTGATACAGCTAGTGTTTTTGCTCCTTTTGATTTTGATAATTTTAAAGCAGCAATTGTATCTGCAGTTTCTCCAGATTGGCTAATGAAAATACATAAAGTTTTTTCATCTATTATAGGATTTCTATATCTAAATTCAGAAGCAATATCAACTTCTACTGGGATATTACAAAGATTTTCGATAAATTTTTTTCCTGTTAAACCAGCGTGCATTGCTGTACCACAAGCTATTATAAAAATTTTGTTTATTGTAGATAAATATTCTTTTGTAATATTTATATCACTAAAATTGCAAGGTTCACCTAATTTTAAACGAGATCCGATTGTTTCTCTTATTGCAGTTGGTTGTTCAAAAATTTCTTTTAACATATAATCTTCATAACCATTTTTTTCAGCTGCAGATGAATCCCATTCAATATTTTTTAGTTCTTTAGAGTGTTCTACTAAATCTGAATTATAAAATTTTATAGAATTTTTTTCTATTAAAGCAAATTCATAATCATCTAATAAGTAAAAATCTCTAGTAAATTCTAATAAAGCAGGTATGTCAGATGCAATATGATATCCTGTTATTCCTTTTCCAATAACAAGAGGGCTATCTTTTCTAACAACAACCATTTTATCTGGATATAAATTACATAAAACCTCAATAGCAAAACTACCTTTTAAATCTTTAGTTGCACTTTGTACAGATCTTAAAAATTTATTTTCATCATCATTTGTATCTTTTGAAAAGTGATAATGAATTAAATTTGGAATAACTTCTGTATCTGTTTGAGATAAAAATTTGTATCCATTATCTGTTAAAAATTTTCTTAATTCTGTGTAATTTTCTATTATACCATTATGTACAACAGCAAAAGTCTCACTATTGTCCATATGTGGGTGAGCATTTTCTTTTGATGGCTTTCCATGAGTTGCCCATCTTGTATGAGCTATACCAACTGTTCCAGATAATTTATTTATTCCTCTTATGTTATTTAAATTTGCAACTCTGCCTTTGTCTTTCATTACGCAAATTTTATCGTCTTCGATAGAGGCAATTCCCGCTGAATCGTAACCTCTATATTCTAATGCTGTAAGCCCAGTTAATAAAATAGGGCATGCTTTTTTTTCTCCAATATAACCTACTATTCCACACATATTAATCACAATCCTTTCGTTTTTAATTATTAAATTAATTAAAAGATATACAGGATTATTATGCTATAAATATTATTTTGTAATCAATATTACTATTGATTTTTGTAAATATTTTAATGACTAGCACTTGCCATAGAGCATCCGCCGAATTTTCGATAAACTCTAACCTCGTCAGCAATATATAATATTGCTCTGGCGCTTAAAATGTAACCTCCTTATATATTTTTTTAGTATATCTTTTATGGGGATATAGTACATCAAAAATATTTTAATTGCAAGTGAATTTTTTGTGACTTTTATGTTGGGATTTTATTGTGTTGGTATATGAGCCATTGACATAAAAAAATATTATAGGTATAATATCAATAAATAAAAATGAAAAGGAGATAAAAGATGGAAGTAAGCATTTCATATTTGTATGTATATTTAGCAATTATAGTGTCAATATTTGTATGTTTTTTTATGATACTAGCATTAACAAAAAAAATAGGGCAATGGGGGATATTTTCAAAGGCTGGTGTACCGGAGTGGAAATCAATAATTCCAGTATACAATCAAATACAATTATTGAAGATATGTAAATTATCACCATGGTTTGTGATATTATATTTAGACTTTATTATACCAATTATCGGATTTTTTGCTGATAGAGATGTTAGTTGGATTTTTATAATAATGTTAATTGGATTTATGTGTTATCGTTTTATGATATCTGTTAGATTAGGATATTGTTACAAAAGAGGTACAGTTTTTCCATTTTTTATGGCATTTTTCCCATCAATATTTTTTCCAATAATAGGATGCTCAAAAAAAGAAGAATATACTGAACTTGTTATAGAAAAAAAATCAAAAAGAAAAGATAAATAGGGCAGATGGTTTTACCATTTGTCTTATTTAAATATTTTACGGAGGTAAATTAATGTTCGACATAGAAAAAGAGCTAAAAAAACTACCTGCTAAACCAGGTGTATATATAATGCATGATAAAAATGACAAAATTATATATGTTGGAAAAGCAATATCTTTAAAAAATAGGGTTAGACAGTATTTTAGAAAAAATAATAAAACAAAAAGAATTGAAAATATGGTTTCACTAGTAGATCATTTTGAATATATTGTAACCGAAAATGAGGCTGAAGCTTTAATTTTAGAATGTAATTTAATAAAGAAAAATATGCCAAAATTTAATGTTTTATTAAAAGATGATAAAACATATCCATACATAAAAATTACAGTTCAAACAGATTACCCAGATGTATATATAACAAGGAGAAAATTAAATGATGGTGCAAAATATTTTGGACCATATGCTAATCCAGGTAGTGCAAAAGAAATGGTTGATTTGATAAAAAGTAAGTTTAAAATTAGACAATGCAGAAATTTTAAATATAAAGATAGACCATGTTTAAATTATCATATAAAAAAATGCTTAGCTCCATGTATGGGATATGTTTCAAAAGAAGACTACAAAAAGCAAATTGATGAAATAATCGATTTATTAGAAGGTAAAGTTGATAAAATTTTGAAACAGTTAACAGAAGAAATGGAGGAAGCTTCAAAAAATATGCAATATGAAACAGCAGCATATTTGCGTGACAAAATTATTGCAATTGAAAATGTTTCAAAACGTCAAAAAGTTTCTAATATGGGTGAAAATGATATTGATGTTATAGGTTTGGCAAGAAATGATACAGAAGTTTGTATTGAAATGTTTTTTATAAGAAAAAGTAAAATGATTGGAAGAGAACATTACTTTTTTAAAGGTCTACAGGATGAAGAAAAGTCTGAAATAATGTCAAGCTTTATAAAGCAATATTATTTAGAAAAAGATTTTTTACCAAGTAAAATAATGGTTAAAGAAACAATTGAAGATAAAGAGCTAATAGAGCTATTGTTAACTCAAAAAGCAGAGCATAAAGTAGAAATAAAAATGCCACAAAAAGGTGAAAAGTTAAGATTAGTAGATATGGCAGAAAATAATGCATATATAACTTTAAATAATAAAGAAAAAGACAAGTACAATGTTTTAACAGAGCTAAAAGAAGTACTAAAACTAGACAAATATCCAAGAAAAATTGAATGTTATGATATTTCAAATATTTCAGGTAACTTTATAGTTGCTGGAATGTGTGTTATGGAAAATGGGGTAATAAAAAAGAATTTATCAAGAAGATTTAAAATAAAATCTGTAGTTAATAATCAAGATGACCCTAAGTGTATGAATGAAGTAATATATAGAAGATTGCAACATTCAATTAATGGAAGAAATGATGGTTTTGGGGCTCTACCAGATGTTATTTTTGTAGATGGTGGAATAACACAAATAAGATCTGCAAAACAAGCTTTATATGATTTAAATTTAAGTATTCCTATATTTGGAATGGTTAAAAATGACAAACATCAAACTAGAGCTTTAATGGACGAAAATAGAAATGAACTTACAATATCACAAAGTTTATTAAATGCTATTACAATGTTTCAAGATAGTGTTCATGATACAGCAATTGGTTATCATAGAAAATTAAGAGATGAATCTATGATAAAATCAGCTTTGGATGAAATACCAGGAATAGGAACAGCTAAAAAGGCAATGTTATTAAAAAAGTTTGGTAGTGTAGAAAAAATATCAGAGGCAAGTATTGAAGAGCTAACAAGTGTAAAAGGAATAAATGAAGATTTAGCTAAAAAAATATTAGAAGAATTATCAAAATAAAAATTACATAAAACAAGTCGCAATAGGAGGAAGACAATGATTTTTTCAGAAAAATTCTATATAGGATATAGAGACATAGATTCAAATTTAAAAATAAAAAATAGTGCAATACTAAACATTTTTGAGGATATATCAGGTATGCATGCAACCCAAGCAGGAGAAGGACTTAAAACTTCAGAAACAACGTGGTTACTAACAGGATATAAAGTAAATATAATAAAAAGACCTGAATATGGTGATAAAGTTAATGTATATACATGGGGAACTGAAATAAAAAACATAACTGCTTCAAGAGAATTTGAAATAAAATCAGAAGCGGGTGAGTTATTAATTACAGGAATTTCAAATTGGGTACATATAAATTTAAAAAGTAAAAAAATTGAAAAAGTAACAGACCAGCTTATAGATGCATATCAATTAGAACCTGAAAAAACGAATTTTAATGAACGTAAATTGAAAAAATTAAAAGAGCCAGAAACATATTTAAATTGTATTGATTATAAAATTGATTTGAATTGGATTGATGTTAATAATCATATGAATAATATTTATTACTTAGAATTAGCAGATATGATATTACCAGAAGAAGTAAGAAAAAGTAATAATTGTAGCAATTTTGAAATTATGTATAAGAAAGAAATTAAATATGGAGATATTATAAAATGTTATTATGCAGAGCTAGAAAATACATCATATGTTGTAACTTTAAAAAATGCTGAAACAGGGGAGATCTGTGCAATAATTAAACTATATCTAGAAAAAAATAATAAAAAGACTTGACATAATATATAAGATGTTATATAATTTGCGATACAGCATACATATTTTATATGTAATCCAGATGCTTTCTATACCTTCACGAAGGTTTATTGTGATAAACGTGAGGGTTCTGGATTCCTTCACATGATGTTTCATGAAAGGTTGTTAAAAATGGAAAAGATCGGAAAAAAGGATTTTATGGAAATTGTTGCCGTATGCATTGCTGTAGTAATCGCAATCTGCGCTTTTGTAGCATACGAAGTTCACTCGAACAGGGTTCGTAAGGAGCATGAAGCATGGCTTAGTGCAGAGCGAGCGTATAAATCGGCAGAAAGCGGTTTCAAAACGATGCTGGGATATGGCGAAGATGATACAGGTTTGGTAATAACAAATACCGATTTCGGTAATCATTTTTGTCAGCCATATGGCGATCCATGGGGAGTATATGTAGACACAGTCTATTTTGCTGGTGTTAAAGATACTGAAATTATACTTATACAATATTCTAGATCTGGTACTGGCTCTGATTTTTACGCTGTTTCGAATGTAGATTGCAATGAAAATTGCAATGGCGTGGGAATTAAGAGAACTCCTGGTGATAGTGTTGTGTATTTTGACAGTTCTGATATATCGGTAGAAAGTGTAAACTCATTTGGTGTGTATGATACTGTAACCAAGGAGCTGTATATTCCGAAGTATAATTAATTCCGAATGAGGGGACAAGGCAATTTGAAAAATGCGCCTTGTTCCTTTGTTTTTTATAAAGTATTTTAGAAAAGAGCCTGGTATTTTATAATAAAATGAAAGACGCACCCTAATGGAAGGTGCGTCTTTGGGATGTCTGTATATGACAGAATCATTTCGAGATTAGATGCTTCAGCATAAAAGTCTCTATCTAATCCTAATAAAAACAACAGTTTTAAAAGGAAAATACAAAAAAGTCAAGGAGAATCGTTAGCAACAATATAAAGCGTTCAAAATATTATTATTTCAAAAAAGTGTGATATATGATTGACTAACCTACATATAAAATTATAAAAAAGCAAAAAAACTATTGACAAAGCATATTATCTTGTGATAGTATTTAATAAGTTTCAAAAAACATATGCGGATGTGGCGGAATTGGCAGACGCGCTGGTCTTAGGAACCAGTGTCAACGACGTGGGGGTTCAAGTCCCTTCATCCGCACCAATGATGTATCTGTTTGAAATAAAAAACAGATAGTTATAAAAAAATCAATCAGAAAATAAATCTGGTTGATTTTTTTGTTGCCTAAAACAATAATTCAAATGGCTTGTATATTTCAAACTTATCTAAAAAGAAAAATTATCAAAGTTAGAAGAATATTTGAAAAAAATATAAAAATGAGTCTTTTCGTTAGTTGAAAAGACTCATTTACACATAAAAAAACCACCTCGAAAATTCATTCTCGGTGGTGAGGGCTTTCCCTCGTTTGGTGTTAGACAGCTCTCTTCGGGAGAGCGCGGATCTGGTTGAGAACCTGCTTGACATCCTCTTCAGTCTGCCAACCAAGGACGTCATCTGTAATTGGCGTGTCATAAACAATCACGCCATCATACATAACAGCGATCTCCCACAGTCCCTGAGAACCACCGTAGCTTCCAGAATGTCTTATGACACTTCCGGTATAGCCATTGGGGAAAGTAAACCGCACTGCGCAACCATCCATAAAGGGATGAGCACTGGTCAGATACTGCGCATTTTCAAAATAGTTATTAAACATATTTTTTTAGCCTCCATAAATTTTGAATCTTAGATTTGATTACGTACATGTACATTATAGCATATTTAAGACTTTTTGTCAACTTTATGTTTACTATATTGGATTTACTTTACACATACTTAACTGATGTAAATTAAAATCAACAATAGACGAATAAGCTCATATATGATATAATTATTCCACAATTAAATAATAGGAGGAAATTTATGAACATAGGAATAGATATAGATGGTGTAATATTAGATAGTGAAAAAGTATTTAGAACAGTAGCTGATTTGTACAACACAATAAAACTAAATGACAGAGCAATAAGAGCATATGATGAACCACGAGTTCAAGAAAAATACAATTGGACTGATGAAGAGATACAAGAATTTGCTGATAAATATTTTATAGAATGTTCAAAAATTTCAAATTTCATGCCATGTGTAAAAGAAGTGTTAAATATGTTAAAACAAGAAGGACATAACCTAATAATAATAACAGCAAGAGGTCGTGACAAAAAAGAAATGAGAGCAATAGCAGAAGAAAAGTTTGAAAAAGAAGGCTTAAAATTTGACAAATATTATTGGGCTCAGAGAGGAAAAGCAGATGTATGTGTAAAAGAAAAAATTGATGTAATGATAGATGACAACTACATGAATTGCTTAGAAATAGCAGAAAAAAATATAAAAACATTATATTTTAGAGATGCAGGAATAAAAGAAATAAAAAATAATCCACACATAACAGAAGTTCACAATTGGGGTGAAATATACAAATATATACATATGTATAATAATGAAATAAATAGCTAAAAATTGCATATGGTGTTAAAAAAAGTAAACAAAAAGATAGGAGAAAATATTATGAGAGAAAAGTATTTTGAAGATCTTGGTTTAGATGATGGACAAGATATATTAAGTAAATTTAAAATAAATATGGATGAGATATTAGAAGAATCAAAAGAGCATGAAGATAAAAAGCAAAAAGATGCTAAAGAAAATGAGAAAAAAGATAATAAATAATAAAGAAGGTGCTTATGATTATGGAAATTCCTATACAAAAAAATAAGAAATATATAGTTGATATAATTGATAATGGATTTGAAGGAGAAGGGATTGCAAAAATAGATAATTTTACAATCTTTATTGATGGTGCAATAAAAGGCGAAAAATGTAAAATATTAATAGTAAAAATAACATCATCACATGCATTTGGAAAATTATTAGAGCTAATAGAGCAATCTCCTGTAAGATGTACTCCAGATTGTGAAACATATAAAAGATGTGGGGGATGCAATTTACGACATATTGATTATGAAGAAACATTAAACATAAAGCAACAAAAAGTCCAAAATTTAATAAACAAAACACTAACTAAAAAAGTAGAAGTAGAAAAAACATTAGGAATGGGAAATCCATATAATTATAGAAATAAAGCTCAATATCCAGTAGGCACAAATAAAAATGGAGAAAAAGTTTTTGGTGTATTTGCTAAAAGAACACATGAAATTATACCAATAAAAGAATGTAAAATTCAAAAAGAAATATCATATGAAATAGCAAACTATATTTTAGACTATATAAAGAAAAATAACATAAGTGTATATAATGAAAAAAAGCAAACAGGATTAGTACGACATATTGTAACAAAAGTAGGGATTCAAACAAATGAAATTATGTGTATTATTGTAATAAACGGCAAAGAGCTACCACATGAACTAACTCTTGCTAATGATATAATTGATAAGTTTCCAATGGTAAAAACAGTTGTAAAAAATATAAACACAAAAAATACAAATGTAATAATGGGTCAAAAAAATGAAGCAATAGTTGGAAGAGGTTACATTACAGATGTATTAGGTGATTATATTTTTAAAATATCGCCAATGTCATTTTATCAAGTTAATCCAATACAAGCAGAGGCTCTTTATAACATTGCGATTGAAAAAGCAAATATTACAAAAGATGATGTGGTATGCGACTTATATTGCGGAATTGGAACAATAGGAATATTTGCATCAAAATTTGCTAAAAAAGTATATGGAATTGAAATAGTAAAACAAGCAATAGAAGATGCACACGGAAATGCAAAATTAAACAATGTAAACAATATTGAATTCATATGCGGAGATGTGGAGCAAGCATTTGATAAACTAATTAAAAAGGAAAAAGTAAAACCATCAGTAGTAATAGTAGACCCTCCAAGAAAAGGATTAGATAATAATACAATTGAAAATATTATGAAATTGAATGTAGCGAGAGTTGTATACATAAGTTGTAATCCAGCAACTATGGTGAGAGATTTGAAAATGATGGAGGAAAAGTACGAGATAATGGAAGTTCAGCCGGTGGATATGTTTCCGTTTACATCACACGTTGAGTGTGTGGTTGCTATGTTTTTGAAGTAACACCTGTAACCCTTGATACAAAAGAGTTTAAAAGATTTTAAAAAAGATGAAAAATTACTAAAAAAAGTGAAAAAAACACTAAAAAACACAATGTTGACATAATTATAAAAACAACAGGGTATGCGGTAATATGTTTCCGCATACGACCATAAAACAAAAAAATATTAAGAAAAGTGCTTGTTACACAACGGATAAAGTAGAAATACTTTATCTTTTTTTATGTTTGATTACAAGTTTAACTTTTATAAAATAGAGAAAGGGGATGCTTAATATAAAATGGATATTGAAAATAAAATTGGATATTATGCGGTTATACCTGCAACTATTTTATTTAATAAAGATTTGAAAGCAAATGAAAAATTGTTATATGCAATAATAACTATATTATCCAATAAAGAAGGTTATTGTTTTGCTTCAAATGCTTATTTAAGCAATTTATTAGATGCACAACCACATACAATATCAAAATGGGTTTCTCATTTAAGAGAATGCGGTTTTGTTTGTTTAGACATGATAAAAAATGAAAAAGGCGAGATTATTCAAAGAAGAATTTATCCAAATGATACACCCTATACGATAAATAGGACATACCCCTATTCGATAAAAGGGACAGAGGGTATGTCCCAAAAAGGACAGTATAATATTATAAGTAATAATAAGATAGATAGATTCTTTAATTATATTATAAATAATAAAGAGGAATTTCCAGCAGAATTTTCAAAAGTAGATTTTGATGAAATATATGACCTACTAAAGAAATATGAAATGTTATATACTAAAGATTCTTTGCAATATATAACTGGAGATAACCTAGAAAGAATAAAGGTTATAGATTATGCAATAGCTTTAATTGTTAGAGATAAATTACAATACCTAACATATAAAGTTAGTAGAGATAAACTACTAAAAATATATAATGATTGTAAACTCAAAGAAGATGAATACAAGGATTTGAATAATCCAATTGAGAGTTTTATAAATTATTATTATAAAAGTGTTACAAATGAATTAACGAAGGACAAACAAAGCCCTTCTTTTTTTGTACCTAAAAAAGATGAAATTGAAGATATAGGAGGATACGATATATGATAAATATATTTGAAAAATACAATAAATTAACTGATGAAGAAAGAAAAGACATTGAAGATTTGTATATAGTTCATCAGTTATATAAACAGTTAGAAAATTCTGATGAAGTTGATTTGACAAAATTAGAATATAAAATACTATTTAACAAAGTAAAAGAATGCTTTAATGTAAGTAATATTGATGTTAGAGAAATTATAAAGAGAATAATTAAAATATTGAAATGTGTAGATAAAACAATTAGTGATATTGATGATTTAGAACTTGAAGAATTAGTTGATTTAATATCTAATAAGGATTCAGACTTTAAAACTATTGAACATAAAAAAGACATTCTATTTGCAATAACAACAGCTAGATTTTATTGTTTATTATTAAAATATGAAGGTCAGTATATGCTTGTGTGTGAGAAAAATGATGGTACTCAATATCAAAGAAGATTTAAAAATAAAGATGATTTAGGATTTTATATTTCAAGAAAGTTTTTACAAGAGCATGGAGAAATATTTATATAATTCAGGAATAAAGAAAATTGAGTATTATTTAAGAAGGTATAACCTATTAGACTTAAAAATAAGCAAATTAAGTGAATTTACTGATGAATATAACTATAAACAAACTTATAATAAATGGCTTAAAAATAAATGTAGTAGTTTAGAAGAAGATGTTATTAGAAACATTGAAATAGAACAAAGAATTTATAAGATTAGAAAATGGCAGAATTTAATAACTGCAATATTAGAACATTATAAAGCAAAGGATAAAGAAAAGTATAAATTTATTTGTTTAAAATACTTTAAGAAACTAACACCTATAAAAATTCAAGAAAGAATGAGTTTAACAGAAGAAGAACAAGATAGTTTGAAATTTGAAATTTTAAATTATATTTTGGCTGTTGCAATAAAGAAAAATATGCTAAAGGAGGTGGAGGTTTAGTCTTTGGCATGAGTAGATTAAAAAAATTATTGATTATAATAACAATATTGGTTTGTACTGTTAGTTTGATAATAGTAGGTTATATATTTATAAAAGACTATTTAGAATGTAATTCAAACAACGAAGATATAGATGATTTAATTGATGAAGTATTTATAGAAGATTCTAACAAAAATGAAAATAATATTGATTGGGATTATTTAAAATCTATAAATGAAGATATTATTGGGTGGGTAGAAATAGAAAATACAGAAATTAATTATCCTATACTTAAAGATCGTGATAGTCTATATTATTTAAAACATAATTATTCAAAAAAGTATAACAGTAATGGATCTATCTTTACACTAGATATAAATCCATTTGAAGATTGTGAAACTTTACTATATGGGCACAATATGAAAAATGGAACAATGTTTTCAATACTTGGAAAATATCTTGATAAAGATTTTTTACTTTCACATCAAAAAATTAAAATATATACACCAAATAAAAATTATGAAGGTGTTATATTTAGTGCTTATTCAATAGGAATAGGAACAGAAAAAAGTAATATATCAAATTTAGGTTTTGATGAGAAAATAGAATACTATAAAAAAACAAGTTCAATAAAGGTAGATAATGTTGAATTTACAAATAAAATAGTAAAATTATCAACTTGTTCATATATAAATAGTAGAACAAGACCAACCGACCAAAGATATTATATTATTGCAACGCTTTATGAGATAAATAACAAAGGAAGGTGATGTGTAATATTAATGCTAAAGAAAATATTAAATAAAATACAAAAGTTTGAAAGTCAGAAACAAATAAAAGTAGATAAAATATCAGAGATTAAAAATGAAATTAATGATATAGATTCTAAATTAAAAAAACTATACACATTTAAGAAAGAATATGAAAAATTAGAAAATGATTCGGTAGAATACTTAAATAGTTTGAAGTGAGGTGTTTTATGACCGAGAAGGAACAAGAAATTTTAGATTTATATTTAAAAGATTTGCAAAAGAAAAGACTAATAATAGCACTTATTATAATTTGTGTAATTATAATTGGTGGTGCATCTGCTAAAAAGTATTTAACACAAAATAATGTAGATGTTGTATCAGATGAGAATATTACACAAGAAAATGTAGTAAATGATGTTAGTAACAATACTAAAGCTGAAAATGAAGCTCAAAAAACAGAAGAAAAGAAAGAAGAAACAAAAACTGAAACTACTACTAAAAAAGAAGAAAGCACAGAAGTTCAAAAAATGGAAGTAAAAGAAGAAACTCCAAAACAGGAAAGTAAATCTTCTAATAAACAACCAGAAACAAAAACTGAACAAGTATCTTCAAAACCAGCCAATAAAGATTTCTTATTTACTGATGGTTATACAATGGAAAATGTAACACAAGCAGCACAAGATTATTTAAAATCAAGTGGACATGCTGGAGAATGTATCCCTATAAAAGATAATGAAGGAATATATCTTGGAATGAGAGTAATTTTTTATTAAAAATGCTGACAAATTTAAAAAAATACGGTACTATAAATTTAAGAGGTGATTTTTAATGAAGAAGAATGTAATTATAATAAGTGTTATAGTATGTATTCTAATTATTTTGACTAGTATAGGAATTTACATAAAACTTAAAAGAAGTGAAAACACTCAAGCTACAGAAAAATCAATTGTAGAGATTGAAAATGTAAATATAGAAGAGCCAAAAGAAGAAAGTGGAATTGAAAGTGTAGAGCAAGAGTTTGAAAATGTAAATCACGAAAATGAAAACATAAAAAAAGAAAATAATAAAAATGAAACTATAAATAATAATTCATCTGTAACTAAAAAAGATTCTGAAAAAGCTACAATTAATAACACTACTAAAACAACAGATAATGAAACAAAAGAAATAAATAAAAAAAATACAAAAATTTCTAAAGAAGATGTACCTTCAACAAATGATAAAACAATGTCAGAAACAAAAGTAAACGAAAAAACAATACGATGTACTACTAATAATAATCATGGTATGGGAGTAGGTAATTCTAATAAATGGTTTAATTCCAAACAAGAAGCCATAAATTATTATCAAAGTATAATAAAAAAGTGGGGAGATAAATGGGAAAAGTTTGAAATAGATGATGAAACATATCAAAAAAATTGCCCATACGGATATGAAACATGGTCATGTCAATTTTGTGGAAAATGGACCATAAATTTTTATTATAATTAAATAAAATTATTAAAACAATATAGAGCAAGTAGATTACTACTTGTTCTTTTTTTGACAAATAGGAGGTAAAAATTTTATGAAGATAAAAAAAGTAAATAAAATATTAGCAGTTATAATGCTAATTTTAACACTATTTAGTGTGATGCAACCTGTTTTTGCAGCATCAGGCAATGGAAAGTGGACAGGGGGTCAATATGCTTCTGGAATGAAAACAACAGACAATGCGAGTGGAACAACAGGAGTACTAATTAGAAGATTAAATAACTTGAATACAGGAGAAAAAAGAACTGTATTCTGTGCAGAGCATGGATTAGATTTTAAAACTGGAGCAACATATAACGGAATTTATTATACACCAACTGACTCAAAAATTAGAAAGGCTTGTAAAGTTGCTTATCTTGGATGGTATAAAAATAATGGAGGTTATACAGTAGATGGAGGAATTTTAGCCAGTGATATGAAATGGGTAAAGTGGGATTATGTATTTACTCAACAATATATATGGGAGATTTTAGGACAAAGTAATGCAACATTTATCAATTCTGATGAACAACAAGGTTATATAGATTTTAAAAATAGAATAGATAGTGAAATTGCAAATATTGAAAAAAGACCTAGTTTTAATGGGAAAACAATTACCATCGATGCAGGAGAAACTAAAACCATAACAGATTCTAATGGTGTTCTTACAGAATATGGAGCTATAGATAATACAAAAGATGGTATAAGATTTGTTCATGAAAAGGGTAGCAATTCAATGACAATTTCAGTAAATGAAAATACAAATTTAGAAAATTACAGAATTTCAGATAACACTTTCAGAGAATGGGGAATGATAAAAAATGGAACTGAAGATAATGATACCATGGTTTATTTTGAATTTGAAGAAAAAGCACAAAATCAATTATATTGTATGAGTTATAATGATCCAGTAACATTAAATTTTTCTTTAAAAATAGAAGCATTAGGACAACTTGAATTATCAAAATTAAATACTAATGGAGATTTAATTGATGGAGCAATTTTTAATGTGACAGGAGTAAACAATTTTAATAAAGATATAACAGTTACAAATGGTAAAATTGAAATTGATAAGTTAAAAAAAGGAAATTATTTTATTAAAGAAAAGTCAAGTCCTTCAGGATATTTATTAAATACCGATACATATAAAGTACAAATTAAACCAAATGAAACTACTAAACAGGCAATAGTAAATGATGAACCAACTGGAGAAATTACTTTAACAAAGACTGACAAAAACACAGGAAATTCAAATAGAGTAGATGGTACTTCTCATCATGGAGATGTAAACTTAAAAGGAACAGAATATACTATATATGCAAAAGAAGATATTTATAATGTTAAGAAAACAATAAAATATTTTTCTAAAGATGAAGAAATTGCAAAATTTACTTTTGATGAGTATGGAAAGGCAACAGTAATTGTAACAAATAAAATAACACCAGCAAAGTTAAGTGTTGAAGGTAGCACTTTAAAAGGTTTGCCTATGGGCAGTTTTTATGCAAAGGAAACCTATGTAGTGGAAGGCTATATGCAAGATACACAAGAACACACTTATACTTTAAGTTATAAAGATATGAATACACCTGTTATAAAAATAGGCGATACATTAAAAAATACAGTACAAAAAGCAAAATTTGAAGTAATTAAAATTTCTACAAATACTAATACAACAGCGCCAGTAATTGCAAATGCAGAATTTACTGCAATACTTACAAAATATGTAGATTATTATGGAAGTTTTGATGAGGCTAAAAAACATTTAGATCAGTATTCAGAAGATGAATATTCTATATTCAAAACAGGAGCAGATGGACATGGTGTTTCAGGATTACTTGCTTATGGGGAATATACAGTATATGAAACATATACGCCAAGCGATGAAATAGAAACAGTAGAGCCTTTTTATATAAAAATAGATAGAAATTCTAGTGGGGTAATTAAAGAATATATTGAAAATGATGCACCATTTGAAAGTTATTTAAAAATGGTAAAAATCGATAAAAATACAGGGAAAAAAGTTACTTTTTCAAATGCAACATTCAAATTATATAGATTAAATGAAAATAATGAATGGGAAAAAGTAAAATGTAAAACTGGATTATTCAATACAGATAAATGGAAAACTGATAAAACAGGATTAGCTGTTACAGAAGATAAATTAAAAGCAGGAACATATAAAATCGATGAAATTGAGCTTCCAACAGGATTCTTACAATTAGAAGATGAATTAACATTTAAAATAAATAGAAGTAATAAAACACTTGAATTTGACGAAGATTATGATGCTTATATAACAATTACAGTTGAAAATGAACAACCTACTGGAACTTTAAAATTAGATAAGTCAGTAGCAATAAGACAAGATGTCGATATATCACTTATTGATATATCAGATTTAAGTAAAATTAAATTCAAATTAACTGCAAAAGAAAAAATTATTGACTATGCAGATGGAAGTACAATTTATGAAAAAGGCCAAGAAGTTGGAACTTATAATCTAACAAAAGAAGGAAAATTAGAAGTTAAGAAACTTCCAATGGGAAAATATGAATTAGAAGAAATTGAAACTTTAGATGGTCTTATATTAGATAATACAAAACACGAAATTGTATTTAAACAAGAAGATACAAAAAACAAAGTATATACAAATGAAGAAAAATTTGTAAATGATACAACGATTGTTGAATTTTCAAAAACAGATATTACTGGAGATAAAGAACTAAAAGGTGCTACATTAACAGTAACAGATAATAATGGAAATGTTATTGATAGATGGGTATCAGGAGAAAAAACACATAAGATAGAAGGATTAAAAGCTGGAGAAAAATATACATTAAAAGAAGAAATACAAGTAGATTCTTATGTTAAAGCAACAGACATAAATTTTACGATAGAAAATACAAATGAAGGTCAAAAAATAACTATGATAGATAAAATTGTAGATGTTACAAAAACTGATATGGTAAATGGCGAAGAAGTTGAAGGTGCTAAATTAGTAGTAACAGATAAAGAAGGCAATGAAATTGATAAATGGACTTCAACTAAAGAGCCACATCATGTTGTAGGTTTAGAAGAAGGAAAAACTTACGTATTAACTGAAACCACTTGTCCGTATGGATACGAAATTGCAGAGAGCATAACATTTACAGTAACTACTGACAAAGAGACACAATTAATCGAGATGAAAGATATGCCAATATTAAAATCAGTTCAAGTAGAAAAAATTGATAAAGATACTGGAGAACATATTAAATCTAATAAATTTACATTTGGAATATTTGAAGATGAAGAATGTACTAAATTAATCAAAGAAGCATGTGCAAATGAATTTGAAGGAACTGCATTATTTGAAAATTTAAGATATGGTACATTTTATATCAAGGAACTAAAAGCTCCGTTAGGATATAAACTTTCTGATCAAGTTGTAAAAATTGAAATTAATGCTGATGGTGTATTTGCTGATGGTGTTTCACTAGAAGAAACAGAAGGTATATATAGTTTTGTATATTACAATTCATTACTACCAGCTGTTCAAACAGGAAATGAAACAAATTATACTTTATTATTAGGCATTGCAACAATTGCAGCAGTAGGTATTATAGGTGGAACTATATTACTTAAACATAAGAAAAATAATTAGAATTGGAGTGGCTTAAAAAACACTCTTTTTCACATTCAAAGGAGGAATTTTGGTACACGCAGATATTATATATAGTAATAGAGAAATACAAGAGATATTAAGAAATAAAACAAAAGAAGGTACATTATATTTAATGTATGATGATATATTCTTTGAAGAAATCAATAAAAATGAAAATATAAGTAGAGAATTTTATTTGATTTCAAGAAAGATAACAAAGCCTATAAATGTTATTAAACACATATCTTTTAAATTAAAAGATGATTATACAAGTAAAGAGATATATGAGCTAGTTGAGTTGTTACGAAGGAGAACGACAATACTATTAACTTTATTTAATACGAAAGAAAAAGAATGTGATTTATTATTTATTAGTAATGAATATGATTTAGAATTAGAGCATTATATAAACAACATTCTTGAAATGGAGGATATATAATGAGTAGTCAAATTTTAAAATATAAAGATGCTTATTTTTATTCATATATCAAAAGTTTAATAAAAGAATATGCTACGAAACATCAAGATAGAATTTTGATGAAATATGTAGATTCTGATAGCTTAAAAACAGATGAGATTTTAAATAATTTAGATAATGAAAAGTTTTTAAATAATGATAAATTAGAAATTGATATTGTTAAATTTATTGAAGAATATTTAGTTAAAACAAAAAGCTATATAGACTTTAAAAATAATAGAGTATTTATTTTAGATGATTTACTTAAAAATGCTAAAGGCTATAATGAAAAAGGCGAAATAGTGGATATAAAGTTAAATTTGAAACAAAAAGAAATAGTTATAAAGCAATATAATGAAAGTTTTGATAATGAAATAAAACAATATATTGAAAATAATAGTGATGAGTTTGAAGAAATATTTATTGCAAACAATAATATGCAATTTGAAAAACTATTTCCTAAAACATATGTAGAAACATTAAAAGAACAAGCTATTACTCATTTTAAAACAGATGGTGTAATGGAGGCTGTTAGATATGGTTTAGCATATCCAGAAGAATTGAAATCGGCTATGAGTAGGCAATATGTGAATAATAATAAGTTTAAAACATTACTTGTATTTAATAATAATAAAAACATTTTAGGATTAACGAAAGAGAATTTTAAAGTAGAAACAAAAGAGCAAGAAATTGAAAAAACACAAGAAAAACAAAAAATTGAAAAACAAAAGACAAAAGAAAAAAATACAACATCTATCTTCATTACTTTATCAGGTAATGAAAAAGAAACCTATAAAGGAATTTATTTACCAATATCAGATGAAAATGTTTTATATATTCCAAAGCAATTATATAAAAAGAATAATGACAGAATTGAAATACTAGATAACAAAAGAAATGCAGCGACTATTAGTGAATACAAAATTGATAATGAAGAACATAAGAAAACTTGGATTGCAAAAATCGGAATTGATGAATTTTATCATAAATATTATCGATTATATGAAATTCAAAAAGAAAAAGAGGTGATGGCTTATGCAGGCAACTAATAAAAGTGATGCGACACAGGTTTATGAAGGTGCTGTAAAATCATCAAGAATAGGTGCAAAAGGAACATTAAAGTATATTCTAAAACCACTTGCTATATTTGGTTATCATTACTTTATTGAAGGCATAAGAGCAGTTCAAAAAGATGGACTAACAAAAGAATTAGAGAAAATTACTAATTTATCTTATGAAGAAACAATAAAAGTAATGGAAAAATGCCAACAAGATGGTGTTAGAGTAGTTGCAACAGAAAGAACATTAGAAAAAGAAAATAGTGAGTTTAGTAAGAAAAAATCACTATATCAACAAAAGAAAATAACCAAATACGCAAGAAGAATAAAACATTTAAGTAATTTTAAAGCAGATCATCCCAAAGTTGCTAAAATTCTTCAAATGGAGTCGGCAATAAAAAGGAATGTATCAAAACAAAAGGAAGAACAAATAAAGCATAAAAATAAACATTATAACGTTTATTTTAATAAATCTAAAAGGGATTATATGTCTGCTAGAATTGCTGATGTAATTGAATTAAGAACTGGTATTTCACAAAAGTTATTTGATGAAACAACAGGTAAAGCAATAGAAAATTTACAAAAAGAAGGAAAAGTAAAACTAAATTCACAACAACTGGAGGAATTTTCTAAAGAATACAAACTTCATGAATTTGGAAGTGTAGATCCAGATAAATTTAAAAAAGATTATTGCATTCATGAACTACCATTTTCGGCTTATATGAGTATTAAAGATGATTTGGAAGCTACTGATATTCAATATGCTGCAAAAGTAACCAAAAACAATGATGATAAAGAAATTATTAATATCTATATGGATAATAATGATTTAGAAAGATATTGTGAATTAGGCTTTAATAATTATGGAAAAATAAAAGTTTATGGTAGTGAAAATAAAAATTTACAATGGAGTATTAATTCGCAAGATGAATTAGTAACATTCACAACTAAAATTGGTAAAGATGAAAGAGAAACATATTCTAAATTGAGTGGTAAAAACTATGTTATGAAAAGGCAGGATAATGAATGCTTGTGGACAGTTTTGAAAAAAGATTTAGAAGAATTGGTTGAAACGGAAAAAAAAAGAGATGTAGTAGGTGAGGAATTAGAAAAATATCACATACTAGAAAATAATATTGAACTTACTGATAATACTAAAGAGATAGAAGTTAATTTGGATGTAGAAAAAGAGGTAGGTGATGATTAGAATTGCTTGTTAAGAAGCAGAGAAAAAATTCGTTTATCATTCTATCTATCGTATTTATTATAATATTCTACTATATGCTAAGAGTAACAACATTGGTAGAATTAAATAATGGTAATTGGAGTTTTGAGATATTTTCCACTTGCCTAAATGAGTTATATAAAATAGCCACACCTATATCATTTACACCTAATAACGTTGTGATGTCATTAGGTGTGGCTTTTTTTGTTTTTATGCTATATGAAACATACAAAATGCAAAACAAGAAAAACATTCAAGAAAATACATATCGGTTCTGCAGAATGGAAAAGTCCAAAAGATATTAAAAACAAGCGAGATAAAGATTTTGAAAACAATATGATTCTTACTCAAACAGAACTTGTCTCTAAAAATATGAAAAAAAGTGGAATGAATAGACATGTCATTTTGCTTGGACGTCCTGGAACTCGGCAAATCAAGATATTATTTTAAGCCCAACATTTTAAGTGCAAATGGCTCTATAATTGTTACTGATCCAAAGCGGTGAGCTCCTTCGTGATTGTGGTAATTCACTAAAGAAAAAAGGTTATACAATTAAGGTATTAAATTTAGATGAGAAAAGTCATTCAAATCATTATAATCCTATTGTATATGTTAAAAAGCAAGAAACATTTAATGATGTTTTAGAATATGAAGATAACCACCAAATACAAGAAGATGATGTAATGACATTAATAAATACTTTAATTGCAAATACCAAAGTTGAAGGTATAGATAGCACAACAGGAGATCCGTTTTGGATTAAAGCAGAAATGATTTATCTTCAAGCATTGTTTTATTATGTAATAAGACACTATGATAGGGGGCACCAAAATTTTACTACTATTTTAAAATTAATAAGATTAAGTAGTCCAAACAATAATGGTGTATCAGAGCTTGATAGTCTATTCCTTGAATGGGAGGCAATAGAGCCGGATGCAATTGGTGTAAAACAATATAAGCATTTTAAAGTTGCAGCAGGAACACCTAAAATGATGAGTACAATTATAATGACAGCAACAGCTAGACTTGCAGTATTTAATATTAAAGAAATACACGAATTAACAGATGATGATGATATGGAACTTGAAAGAATTGGTATGCCATTAGATGACAATGATCCAATTTTGAAAGAAATAAATGAGAACTCTGAAAAGAAAGTTGGTAATGGTAAAATTGCAATATTTGTAATTACAAAACCAAGCGATCGGAACATTCTCATTTTTAGCAAGTATATTCTATTCACAAGTTTTTAGCATGATTGATGAAAATGCAAAAAAATGTGGTGGAAGTTTGCCAACACCATTAGAAATTTATATGGATGAGTGGGCACAACTACGGAGAAATACCAAGATTTGTTGAAGAACTTGCTTATTTAAGAGGTCTAAATGTTGGAATAACAATAGGTCTTCAATCATTAAGCCAATTAAAGAAAAAATATAAAGATAGTTGGGAATCAGTTTTAGATTGTGTAGATTCTATATTATTTTTAGGAAGTTCAGCAAAAGAAAGTTTAGAGTATATTGTATCTTTGCTTGGTAAAAAAACTTGGTACAAAAAATCTACTGGTAGAACTTTCTCGAAACAGGGTTCATCTAGTACAAATTGGGATGTTGTAGGTAGAGAACTTGCAACATTAGATGAATTGTCAGTTATGCCTAGTGGCTATTGTGTATTATTTATTGCAAGAGTGGGTGCTTTTTATTCAAAATTATTTGATTTAAAAAGTCATCCTAATTATTCAGAACTTTATGAACCATGGGCTAAAAACATTGAAAAAATATATAACCATAAAAAAGAGTTAGAATATCAAATAAATTCTAATTATAAATTACTTTGTGATTTAGGTCTTGAATTTGCAAGACCAGTTGAAAAACTAAAGATAGAAAATGTTAATGATAACGAATTGAAAAAGTTGTATAAAACAGAAATTATACAGTATGAAGATTTTAAAATTAATAATTAAAATTGGGGGATAACCTTGAACTTGCATTATAAAGTTTGAGATTATCTCTCAAACTTATTGTGCCTAAAATAGAGGTAATCTTCCAGAAATGGAGGATTTATGAATTTAGTAAAAAAATTTAAAGAGAATAGAAAAGTAAATAAATTAAAAGAAAAAGTTACAGTTTTAACTGGAGCAATAGGAAGTAGCATGATACTTTTAACATCAAGAGTATATGCTGATTCAAATACAGGCTCTATTGATTCTTTCATCAATTTTGCTTGCGATTGGCTAACAAAAATTGGTGGGGTTATTGCTTTAGTAGGTGGAGTTATGTTTGCTCTAGGTTGGCAAAGAGAAGATGCAGAAGGAAAGTCAAGAGGGTTAATGACCTTAATGGCTGGATTTATGCTTGTTGCTATTGCACAGTCTAAAAACTTATTTGGACTATAAGAAGGGGGAATCTTATAATTGGATGGAATAATTAGACTTCTATATAGTTTCAAATTTTCAGTATTTGGGGTTGAAATGGATAGTGGAAATCTAATAGGCTCGGTACAAAAATTAACTAACTTTTCTAGTGTTCAAAGCATTAATATTTGGAGTATTGGAAAAGTAGTTAATAATGTTATAGTTCCAATTGCATTAAGTTTGCTTATACTTTTCTTTATGATTAATTTAATAAAAAAAGCAATGGAAGTAGATAGAATAAGTTGGGAAAGAATTGCAATGTCATTTGTATCTTTCCTTTTATTAAAATATTTTATACAAAATGGATATACATTTTTATCTACGATTATGAATATTGTAAATGATATTTTTGTAAATGTAACAAATGCTATAAGTAATAGTAATTCAAGTATTAATATAGCAGACACATTAATAAATGCAGTTCCAGATGGATTTGTAGATAGTATAATGACATATCGGTCTGTATTTGATTTTATTCATTCCATTTATGACTACAATTGTTCAAATATTAACACAAATATTTTTAAGAGTAGTAAAACTAATATTGTGTTTTGCTTTTGCTCCAATACCAATTGCTCTTGCAGCTGATGATGAAGGTAGAGGAAAAGCTGTTCAATATTTCTTGTTTGCAGCAAGTGTAGGATTGGAATCAGTTATAATTTATATTGCAACAAATGTATATGCAATAGGTCTTTCGGGATTAAGCGGTACAGTAGGTTCTACAAGTGCAATATCAACAATTGTTGCAATGTTATTTTTAAATGGAATGTATTTAGCAGTAATACAATATGGTAGCCAATTTGCAGAAAGATTAACAGGAGGTCATTAAAAATTATGGATAATATAGAGATAACAGTATTTGATGAAATAAAAGATTATAAAGAAAAAATTTATTTCTTTAATTTTAGGCAATGGGTATTTGCTATTTTAATAGCTGCATTAGTTATTCCTACATATATTCTTTTAAAAGATAAAATTTGCGAAGAGGCCACTAGTTATATTGTAATTGCAATTGCAGGCAGTCTAGGATTTATAGGGTTTGTAAAAATTCACGAATTACCAGCAGAAAAAATACTTCCATATTGGTTTAGACATTACTTTTTATTTGCTAAACCAATTCACTATATGAGTGATGAAGAATATAGGCTTTTACATGATAAAAAGAATAAAGGAAAAGTAAGCAAAAATGCTAAATTGCAAACAATGAATAAAAAAGAGATAAAGGAATTAAGAAAAAAACAAAAACAAGAAAAATTACTAATGAGAGCTAAAAAGAAATATGGAATAACTGAAAATACTGAAATTATGAGAAGTAACGAAACAGAAGAAAAGAAAGAAGAAAGTAATGAGCTTGCTCAAAAACTTTCTACATTAACAAAAGAAGAACAAGAAATATTATTGAAATTACTTGGGAGATGATAATTATTCAAGATTTAACTGAATGGGAATATAAATTCCTAAATTATTATTTAGAAAAGTTTAATGCTAAGTGGGTGCGTGTTTTTAATAACAAGCATCCACTTTTAGCAACTAGAGTCGATTTATATACGATATACAAAAGGAAATTAAAACATCAGCCTTTAACAGAAAGTTTGACATTATCAAATATGTTTGAGGGTTTAGAAGAGGGCAAATGGTACTTTATACCAAACCTTTTAAATTAGGACAAGGAGGATTGATAAATTGCCTAAAAAAACAAAGGTAAAAGTTAATAAAAATAAAGTAAAAAAAGAAACTTTATTAGATAAGATACGTAAATTCTTTGCAAAGATGAAAGTTGCAAAACCAAAAACAACACCACAAATAATGAGAATGTTTTTTAAGAATTTCAATGAGCAAAATACAATTATGCAATTAGATGAAAATCATTATTCAATTTGTTTTGAATATCAGGATATTTCATTTGCAAAAGCTAATTATGATGAACAAGAAAACATTTTTCTAAAGTGGGTTGAGTATTTACATTCATTTAATTATAACGATCATATTCAAGTTGTTTGTGCCGGTAGGCCAATAAAAACAGATGATTATAAAAAGGATTATATTTATAATGAAGATAAATTTGATGGTAACGAAAAGAAAATTGCAAATGAATTTAATACACTAATTGAAACAACATTAGGAAACAAAGAAGAAATATTAAAAGAAACACGATTAATAGTAATTACAACAAAAGCAGAAAGTTTAAAAGAAGCACAAGATATTTTTATGCAATATCAATTGCGAACAGAAGAAAAGTTTAAAGAATTAAAATCTAAAATAAGAAGGGTAAGTGTAGATGAAAGACTTAAAACATTATACAACTTGTTTCATACTCAAATTTTAGAAGATGATACTTCATCAGAAATAGTAAAACTTGCTAAAAATCATAATTTAAGTGTTTATGATGTATTAGCACCAAAAGATGATGTAGTATTGAAAGAAAAGAATTATATAAACATTGGAGATAAAAAGTTTGTAAGAGTTTTATATGTTGCTAGACTTCCAAAATCTATAACACCTAGATTTTATAATAGAATAACAACAATTGAAAATTGTAATATTATAACCACTTTGAATATAACACCAACAGATCCTGCAAAAGTGATTAAAATGGTAAATAAAAAAATAAGTGGTATGAAAACAGAAAGGCTTGAAAAAATTAAGAAAGCTAATAAAAATAATTATAGTTATGAGGCAGTAAAAGATGAAAAACTAGAAGATGCTATAAGAGATGCACAAAATTTAAGAGATGCCCTACAAAAGAAAAAGCAAAAATTATTTACAAATAATGTACTTATTTGTATTCAAGCAGATAGTCTTGAAGAATTAGACAAAACAACTAAAATGATAAAGAGTATAGGTAATGAACATTTAATTACAATATACAATTTAGATTGGCAACAATTAGAAGGAATACAAAATTGTTTGCCTTTCGGGTGGAATAGTCTGCAAATTCAAAGGTCATTGACTTCTGAATCTACTGCAACAAATGTACCATTTAATACAAAAGATTTAATGCATCCAAATTCAATATATCATGGAATAAATCTTGTATCTAAAAATCCAGTATTTTGCGATAGAAAAAAATTACTAAATGGAAATGGTTGTGTACTTGCTACATCAGGAGCAGGAAAGTCATTTTCTATAAAAGTAATAATAGAACAAGTATTACTTCGCTATCCACAAGATGAGGTGATTGTAATAGATCCACAACGGAGAATACGCACCGTTAATAAATGCTTTTAATGGGCAAACATTAAATATAAGTACATCAACAAATACTTATATTAATCCATTTGATAGTTCACTTCAATATGAGAAAGACAATGAAGATGCTTTAAATAGTAAGATAGAATTTTCACTTGCATTTATAGAATCAATTGTTTCTAGTAATGGTTTAACTGGAGAACAAAAAACATTAGTTGATCGTTGTACTAAAAATATTTATGAAGAATACCAATTACATGGATATAATGAAGAATATGAACCAGATTTTATAAAGTTTTATGAAGAATTATTAAAACAGCCAGAAGAGGAGGCTAAAAATTTAGCATTAGTCATTGAAAGATATGTGGTTCGGTGGAATGGATATTTTCGCTAAGAAAACAAATATAGAAATTAAAAATAGATTTATATCATTTGATATTTCAGATTTACCTCGTAGCATACAGACTACGGGGTATTTAGTTGTTTTAGAGCATATTATGAATAGATTAAAACGAAATAAAAATCTTGGTAAACACACTTGGATATTTATAGATGAGTTCCATATATTACTTGCAAATCAGTATTCTGCTGATTATATTGCAAAAATATATAAAACAGGTAGGAAGGAAAATGCAATTCCTACTATAATTACACAAAATATTGCAGATGTAATCAAAAATGAACAAGGTTGCAAAATACTATCTAATTCAGAGTTCGCAATGATATTAAAACAAAAGCCATTAGACTTACCAGCTATATGTAAAATATTTGATATAAGTGATGAGGAAGCAAAATATGTTATAGATTCTCCAGCTGGGCAAGGTATTATTGTTTATGGAGAAGATAAGGTTGCATTTAGAAATCAAGTTTCTAAAGAGTTTTACATATATCAAATAAATCAAACATCTAATATGCAAATAAGTAGGAGCTAACGATGGCTAACGAAAATGGAAAAGATGTAGCAAACTCATTAAGTAGTTATTCAAATGCCTTAAATAAAGGTACAAATGCTGTATTAGATAGTGCTAATCAAATCAATAAATGGTATGCAGAACAGGTAAATAAAATTGCAGACGAAGAAAATCAAGACACAAGACTTGAAACAAATGTTGATAACAGCATTGAAGAAGATACAGAAGAAAAAATAAATAAAATACAAACTAAAGTAGATGAATATACAGAGATTCAAACCAACAATAAAAATAAGTTGATTTCTAATCAAAATACAGGAAGATTAAAAACAATAAATAAAGATGAAACACTAGAATATGCAGTTGAAAAAGAAAATGAAGTTAAGGATTTAGGCTCTAAAAATGGAAAAATAAATAGCAAAATTTCTACTGCAATAAAAGGTGTTAAAGTTATTAATAATACTGCAAATAGATTTGTTAAAACAGGCAAAACATTAAATACTGCAACTAATGAAGGTGGTTTAAAGAGTTTTGAAAAAAGTTCTAGTAGAATAATGACAAAACCAGCAAGAAAAGTTGCAGATAAAGTAACATCAAAGGCCACAAACATTGTTAGAAAAAGTGGAGTTAAAGCAACAAAGAAAGTAGTTAAAGCAACAACAAATATTGTTGTAAAAGCTACAAAAGTTGCTATGAAGATTGTAGCAGAGGCAGTAAAACTTTTATTGTCAATGCTACCTTCAATTGCTCCAGTAATTATAATAATCGTTATAATTGCAGCAATTGGTAGTTTCTTCAATTTTAAAACTACTCACGAAGCAGATGGCATTAATTTTGACGACATTTCCTCAATGATAATAGTAATAGAAGATGAAAAATTACAAGCCATATACAATGAATTTTTAAAAAATATAGGAAAACCTTATTTAATGGATCATAGCAATTTATCACACGATACTTGTATGGAGTATTATGATTGCTCTAGTTGGACTATTCATTGTTTGGCACACGCAGGAATAAAAGTAATTCCTAATACTCGGAGCAGCTGGTTTGTATAGTAATTATTGCAATCCAATTGATGTAAATGATAGAAAAGCAGGAGATTTAATATTTTTAAAAGACACCTATGATACAGGAACTCCTGGAGGTATTTCTCATGTTGGAATCTATATGGGGGAACTCACAATAAATGGTGATACTGGAGAATGGGTAATTGATACTGGAGGAAATCCAGAGGGTGTAAAGATTAGAAAATATAATAATGGTTGGTGGAATGGTGAGCATTTTTATGGTTTTGGAAGATTAAAAGAATGAGATTGGAGGTAATAATATTTGAAAATTAAAATGGTAAAAATGGGTATGGATATTGATGAAACGAGAAATCATAGAATAAGAGGTATTGTACCAACAGAAGATGGAAAATACTTATTCGTTGAAATAATGAAGGGTAGAAGACCAGATATAAAATATACATCTTGTTCTAAAAAAGAATATGAACAAAAATATCCAAATCCAGAATATGTTTATTTAGATAGTTGTTTTAGAGTTGATATTCCAGAAGATTATTTTAAAAATTATACAAAAGAATTTTCTGATTATGATAGAAGAGCATTATTTGAATATGCACATACAAAAGAAAATATAATAAAGGTATTGCAAAAGTTTAATAAAGATATAGATGACATTGAACTTACTGATGATTATTACATTGATAAATATTGTGAAAAAAAAGGATTTTTTAGTTTATACGATTATAGACTAAAACACGAATATAAACCAATTGAAGTAGAATGGACAGATATGCTAAAAAAAGGTGATACTAGAATTAAAGTTTTATATACTTGTTATTCTGCCAATGGTTTAAAATATCAAGAAGAACAAACAAGAGAAAGAGATACACAATATTTTATCAATGAATATGGTAAAGAAACAATGGGAAATTTAATGACAAAGTATATTGATGAAAAAAGTAAATGTATAAAAAATAAAGAGTTTTTAAATAGTTTAATTGAAGATAAAAATAAACTTTTTGAAGAAGAAAAAGAAATTGATATAGAAGATTCAATAGATATGGATTACTAATGAAAAAAATATTGATTTTAATATTGAAAACAACATTTATAATACTTACTTTATTTATGACAATATGCTTTGAATATATGATTATTAAAATGAGTATATTATTTTTAATGTACTCATTTATTATTTATTTAATACTAAAGAAATGGAGGAGTTAGTTGGTAGTAGATATATACAATACAGATAAAAAATATAATATAATTTATGCTGATCCACCCTGGAGATATACAGGTTGGAGAAGTGGACCAAGAAGTGTTGAAAGACATTATTCTACAATGAAAGTAGAAGAAATAATTACTATGAAGGATACAATTAAATCTATTGCAGATGAAAATTGTGTCCTATTTTTATGGGTTACATTTCCATGCTTAATAGAAGGATTAAAAGTAATGAAAGAATGGGGATTCAAATATAAAACTTGTGGCTTTACATGGGTTAAAAGAAACAAAGTTGCTGATACATGGTTCTTTGGATTAGGAGCATGGACTAGAGCAAATGCAGAACTTTGTTTAATAGGAACAAGAGGAAGAATACCTAGAGTTTCAAATAAAGTTTCACAAGTTGTTGATACTCATATTGAAGAGCATAGTAAAAAAACAGCAATTGTAAGAGATAGAATAGTTGAATTAGTTGGACCATTACCAAGAATTGAATTATTTGCAAGACAAACAGTAGATGGTTGGGATTGTTGGGGAAATGAAGTGTAAAAGGAGGAATGAATTTGAATATAGAAGTTCCTATATTAACCAAAACAGGTAAAAATATAGAAGAAGATATAAAAGTGTTAAGCAGTACAGATATAGTTAATCTAAAACAAGTACAAGCAATAAGAAATGCAGTAAAAGAACACTTATTATTTATTGGATTAGATAGAGGAAATAACATAAGAAACATAAGCATTTTAGGAATTGGTTCTAATTGTGAAGTATTAGTTGATAGTAAAGATATTATAAGAACAGCTTTATTATCGTGTAGTGAAAGAGTTGTTTTAGTTCATAACCATCCTTCAAATAGCTTAGAACCTAGCAATGCAGATATACATATAACCAATATAACAAATAATCTTTTAAAAACTTTTTATATTGAATTGCTAGATCATATTATTGTTACTGAAAACGAATATATAAGTATGGAAAAAATAAAGAAATTTAACAAAAATTATATAAATGATGAAATAAACAAAGTGGAAAAACAGTTTTTATATGAAGAAAATTTAAAATTAAAACAAGAAATAGAAAAGCTACAAAATAATAAAGAAAAAGAAGAAAATCTAACAAATGATGAGTTAGATTATGATTATGAATAAGGAGGAGATTTGAATTGACTATTGATGAATTTTTAGTAAGTAATGAAGTTAGTCATGAATTTGATAGGGATTATGTTTTAAAAGTAAGATATAACGATAATATTGATTATATTTTTAAAACAAATTATGGAAAATTGGATTTCAATAAAGATTTAAAATGTGTAGGGTTATTTAATAAAAGTAATAATAAATTATACGGAGCAAGTTATGAGTTTAATGGCACATTTAATAAAGATATGTATAGCAATTTTTATTCAGGAACTATTGAACAAATTAGAATAGATTTATATAAAAATGCAGATAAATTATTAAATAATTACATACAAGATAATTCAAAATCTTTAAGAGAAATAGCAAAAGAAACTTTTGACAAGTTTATATCTCATAAGGAAGATTATAATAGCATAAAAGAAAATGCAGTAAAAAATTATATATATCAGTTAGATAATGATACATTAGAATTTAAAGTAAATACTTCTAAATATGAACGAAGTAGCGACATAAACAAACTTATGATGAAGTATTTAGAATTTCCAGAAGAAACGGAATATAAAGTTTTTGAAGAATATATAAATAATGAAGAAAAGACAGAATATTTATATTCAAGAGTATTAGGTATAGCAAATATAGAATTAACAGTAAGAGAAAAAATAGGAGAAAGGCTTTTAGAAAAAGATTTAGAAGATAAATTGATTGTAGAACTAAAAAATGATCCGACAAACGAATATAAAATAAAACATGATATTATAGAGTCAATAAAAGATATAGATGCTCAAATGCTAACAATTAATTTATGTCATAATGGAAAAGAAATTAGCTTTAAATACCCAAAAGACCAATTATATAATTTTTGGCTTAGTGATTATCATATTCAAGAAGTAAGTAAAAGAGAAGAAATAAAACAAATGTATAAAGATGAAAGAGGCTTTGATGATTTCCATTTAGAAGATATAAAATCAATTAGTTTTAGAAAACAAATTTTATATGAAAACAACAAAGAATTAGAATTAAATAATGAAAAAGAAGAACCAGATATTGTAGATGATATGTTTGATTAAAAAGTTCAAAAGTGGAGTAAAAATTGCTCCACTTTTTCTAAAAAATGAAATAAAAAAATTCTCCCAGCGGGCAAAAAGGGTTTTAGGGAACTTTGCCCTAAACAGCCAAATGGTGTCAAAACACCAAGCTGGCGAATATTGGGCATTAAAAAATGCTCTCACTATTCGGAGCAAAACAAGTTTGCTCTTTAAAATTGTATGCTTCACTTCGTTAGCATACAATTTTATTTATAAATAGGTATAATAAAAATTTAAAAAATGATATAATGCAAATTGATTAAAATACACTTTTATGATAGAATAAGAACAAATTAACAAAAATAATAGGAGAACAATAATGTACGATAATATATATAAGATAAATAAAATTAATAATGATTCAAAAAAAGAGTTTAAATATATAGATTTATTCGCTGGTATAGGCGGAATTAGGATGCCATTTCAAAATTTAGGAGGAGAGTGTGTATTTTCATCAGAGATTGATAAATATGCAGCACAAACTTATGAAGCAAATTATGGAGAAAAGCCAAGTGGAGATATAACACAAATTAATGCAGAATCTATACCTAATTTTGACATACTATTAGCAGGATTTCCATGCCAAGCATTTTCTATTGCTGGTAAAAGAAAAGGATTTGAAGATACTAGAGGAACAATGTTTTTTGAGGTTGAAAGAATTTTAGAAGAAAAGAAACCTAAAAGTTTTTTGCTTGAAAATGTAAAAGGATTAACGAATCATGATCATGGACGAACATTTAAGATAATGTTAGATATATTAGAAAACAAATTAGGGTACAAAGTATATTATAAGGTTTTAAACGCTAAAAATTTTGGACTACCACAAAATAGAGAAAGAATTATGATAGTTGGTTTTAAAAATCATAATATTGACTTTAAGTTTCCAGAAGAGATTAATAAAGAAACAAAAGTAGGAGATATTTTAATTGATAATCCAGATTCTAAATATACAATATCAGATAAAATTTGGGAAAGTCATCAATTAAGAAAAGAAAGAAATCGAGCAAAAGGAAACGGATTTGGTTACTCGTTATTTAATGAAGAATCTCCATATACAAGCACAATTTCAGCAAGATATTATAAAGATGGTTCGGAAATTCTTATAGAACAAGAAGGAAAAAATCCTAGAAAACTTACACCAAGAGAAGCTGCAAGATTACAGGGATACCCAGATTCTTTTAAAATTGTTGTTAGTGATACTCAAGCATATAAAGAATTTGGTAATTCAGTTCCAGTGAATATGATAAACGCAGTAGCACAAGAGATGTATAAATCATTGAAAAATGGAGGAGAAATATAATGGATATAAGTAAAATAGAATATAGAAACAACTTACTTTTTTATACAATATTAAAAAATTTAATAAAATGTCATCTTTCGGAAAATAAAATGATTACACTTGAACAAATGATAAAAGAAAATAATAAATTGGATTATTCACAATTAATTGACTTTTTATCTAAAAATGTTGTAAGTGCAAATGTAAAAGCCTATGAAGATTATACTACTTTACTAAATTTATGCAATTCAGATAATATTGAAATGTGGGAAGATTTAACAATTCTTTCAATAGAATTATTGCTTTCAAAGAATTTAATTATTGAAGAAGCCAAGGCTTATGCTAAAATACAGTATGATGATGGATTAGCCACGCACAAAGATAAATTGAGTTTTGGATATGATATGGTTAATTTGGAGTATCCTTATGGCCAAAGAGTTATAAGTGCATTGTTAGTTTATACACTTACAAATATAGAAAGAGAAACAGAGTTTATTCTTGAAACAAGTGGAAAGTCAATTAGAAAATTAAATAATATGATAAAGAGCATTACAAAAAAATATAGCATAAATGCTAACAATATTTTTATGATAATAATGGATGAATCAATTAATCAAAGTATAATTTCGACAGCTGGTTCTTCATACGAATCAAGAGTAAATAGTGTATTATTAAATATATCAGATAATGTTAAACCACATGCACACGATAAATTTATTAATTCAGTTGAATATGATTATACTTTTGAATTAGATGGTAAAATATATGGTGTGAGTGCAAAAAGAACATTAAGAGAAAGATATAAACAAAACTTTGAGGATGTAAATCAATTATCTGTAGATGCAATGTTTTTAGTAACATTAGGCATAGATCTTAATGAGGAAAAATTGAATAATATTATGCAAAGGCATGGATATTTTATAGTAATATCTCAAGAAGTATATGATTCAAAATCATATTTTAAAAAGAGTAAAAGAGTAATATCTTCAAAGGACTTTAATAAAGAAACTTTACAAAAACTTTTTAGTAAATTTATTTAATATTTTAAGAAGGAGTTTATATACTTCTTCTTTTTTGATTGGGGGGAAAAAGATATATATAATGAAAGTAAACTAGATGAAGTATTTTTATCATACGATAAAATATTATATAGGCTAAATACACAAAAAATAAAAACTAAAACTGGAAATGATATAACACATAAAGATTTAAGATATGCAATACAAGTTATGCAACGCAAACATAAAAATTGCAGATGGAAAAGTGAAAAAATCAGAAGTAGAAATTTTTACATTCTTATTGAAGGGTATTATTGGTTAATCAATGTATATTTCAATAGCAATATGAAGTTAATTGAAGCAGATATAAAATTTTTTAAAGAATTAATAAAACAATACGAAGAAGTTTTAAAATTAGAATCTAAAAATTTATTTGACAAGGATATAGAAATGCAAGAGCTTGTAAAATTTTTTAATAAGAAATATGAAACAATAGAAAAGGCAATTTGGAAGATGATAAAGGTTCATAGTAATTATAGATATGTTGTAAATAATGAATATGTTATTACTAAAGAAGGTGTTGAATGGCTTTGCAAAAATTGTTTTAAGCAAAAGTATTTAGAAGTATTAGAAAGTTATAAAATGAATCTAACAGAAGAATTTATCAGAGCTGGCTATATATATGATAATTTTTTTCATAAAAATTAAAAAAGGGCGCTGACAAACAGCTAAAAGTACGTTATAACGTTATCATAATCGATTATATATAGCATATATGCTAAAGTTTAGAAGGAGGATAAAAATGGTTGATAAGAAATCTGTTAGAGAATTGTTTAAGGCGATTGAAGAACAATTTAATTTTGACCTTGTAGAATTAGATAGGTATAAAGAAGTTGTAAATCGCAGAAGGAATAAATCAGATCTTATTGAAAGTTCAGTTAGTAAACAAGATTTTGATTTGATACAAGAATATTTTGAGATAGAAAACGAAGCTTCATCAATTGAGATAGAAGAGGCTTTTGTAAAAGGATTTTCGACAGCATATCAATTACTTATAGATTCATTGATATAACTGGAGGTGTTTTAAATTAATAACATTGAAATGAGGATAAATACAGTTAATAAAATACTAAAATTTCTAAAACTAGATTTATTAAATGATGAAGAAAAACAAGTTATATACGAGCTAGCAAAAGCTACTAAAAAAACAGATTTACAAAAAAGAAGATTCTATATGGTATATAATGTTGGACCAAATGCAAAAGAACATAATACATATAAAAAAGTAGCAAGTTTTTATGAGTGTTCAACTGGAGCAATAAGAAGTTCAGTAATGAATGTTGTTGTAGCTTTATATCATTTACCAGATGATAAATTTAGTGTTTTAAAAAATATACTTAAGAAGTATGAAAAATAATAATATTATTAGAATTAGAGCTTAGATAAAACTAGGCTCTTTTTTGTTAGGAAGTGAGAATTTGAATTTTAATACAAAGGAAAGAAGAAAAAGTATTAAGGTTATAGTTTCAGATGAAGAAAGAAGTTTAATAGAGGCAAAAGCAAATTTTTATGGATATAAAACAATTGCAAGTTATATTAGAGATACAGCTATATATGAAAAGGTTACTCATGTTGATTTAAAAAGTAAAAATGAATTATATGAGGCTTATAGTAATAATACAAAAGAGTTAAAGAAAATTGCAAAAGAATTTAGACATTTTAGTAAATATGCAACTCAAATTTCGCAGGAAGATATGAAAAATATTTCTATTACAATGTTTACTATATTAAAAAAGCAAAAGCAAATGTTACAACTTATTGAAAATAAATTAGATATTGATATTTGGCAAGAAATAAATAAAAAGGATCATATAGATTGCCAGTAACAAAAAGAGAGGCACATTATGGTTCGCCTAAAGAGTTAATCAACTATATACTAGATGAAAAACACAATGGCGAAAAAGTAGGTCAAGTGTCATCAATAAATTGTAATCCAGAAACAGCATTATTAGAATTTAAAGATATACAAAGAAAATACAATATGAAAGGAACAAGAGTAGCATATCATATAATACAAAGCTTTTCTCCAAAAGATGATATTACGGAAGAGCAGGCCAATGAAATTGGTAAAAGATTATGCGAAGAATTATATCCAGATTATCAATGTATAATTTCAACACACATAGACAAAGGGCACATACATAATCATATATGTTTAAATGCTATAAGTTTAGATGGTAAAAAACTAGAAGATAGGCTTTCAAATGAAAAAGAAGGCTTATATGGACTTAGTGATACAAGTGATAAAATTGCAGCTGAATATGGTTGTTTTATTATGTCTAGAAAAACATATTTAAAGTCTAAAACAAAAGATTATTATCATCAATATAAAGAGCAAAGTTGGAAAGAAAAAATAAAAGAAGATATAGAAGGAATATTACCTAAATGTGATTCATTAGAAGAATTTTTAGATGAATTATCAATTGCTGGTTATGAAGTTAGAAGGGGAAAAAATCTATCAGTCAAATGTTTAGGAATGGAACGATTTGCAAGATTAAATACAATTCATCCTAATTTAAGTACAAATAGTTTATATAGTTATTTTAAGAATAAGGACAATATAAATTTAAGTGAAATCAATATTAAGGAAAATAATTTCAATATAGAAATGTTATCAAAAATAGTGGAATCTAAAACTGCAATTGAAAAAAGTAGTATTCAAACAGAAGGAAGGAAATATAGCGAATATCAAAAAACACGTTATCAGGAAATTAAAAGATTTTATAATTTAAAGCAACAACTGGAGTATTTAGATAAATATAATATAAAGTCTTTTGACGATATTGAAAAGCAAATAGAATTTAAACGATCAGAAATAAAATCTAAAAATATAACCTTAAAGAAAAATAAAAAGAAATATGATGCAATATTAGAAAGAACAGAAAAAGCACAGGATTATATTAGACTTTACAAAGTCTATGAGTATGCTAGAAGTTATCAAGAACAAGATCCAAAGTATGTAATGCCAAAAGAAGTAGAAATATTTTTGGATTTGCAAAATGAATTACAAATAAATTCATTAGATGAAGCTAGAAGTTTAATAAAATCTACAAGACAAGAAAGAATTGATATAAACAAAACTAAAAAAGAAATACTAGATTTACAAAGAGAGTTAAATCATTTAGACACAATAAAAGAAGAAAAGCTAATACAAAGTGGTTTGTTTATATATAATATAAAATTTGGTGGTAATCACATAGATTATAAAAAATCTAAAGATGATATATATTGCATTATATTGCCTTATACAAAAGAAAGAATATATATACCAAAGAAATATACTACATTTAATGAGAAATATCAGTATTATACTTTATTTTTGGTAGATGACAAAAAATACGAGTTGTATGATGAAAATGATAATAAAATTCAAAGTATAACTGGTAAAGATTTAGAAGAACACGTTATGGAAAAGAAAAAAGAAATAGATAAATTGTATAGTTATTAAAATTAGGGCTTAAGAGTAATCTTGGGCTCTTTTTTTGTTGCAATTTACAAAAGAGGAGGGATTAAGTGATTAAATTATTAAGCCTATTTACAGGAATAGGCGCATTTGAAAAAGCATTAGAAAGATTAAATGCAGAATATGAATTAGTTGGATTTAGTGAAATAGATAAGTATGCAATAAAAAGTTATTGTGCAATACACAATGTTACAGAAGATAAAAATTATGGAGATATAAGTAAAATTGATGAAAAGAGTTTACCAGATTTCGATATAATGACATGGGGGTTTCCATGTCAAGATATTAGTATTGCTGGTAAATTAAAAGGCATTAAAGAAGGAAAAACAAGAAGCGGGTTATATTATGAAGGTTATAGAATTTTAAAAACTAAAAAGCCTAAAATAAGCATAATAGAAAATGTTAAGAATTTAACAAGTAAAAGGTTTAAAAATGAATTTGAATCTATATTAAAGGATCTATCAGATTTAGGTTATAACAATTATTGGCAAGTTTTAAATGCTAAAGATTATGGAATACCACAAAACAGGGAGAGGGTTTTTATTATAAGTATAAGAAAAGATATAGATAATGGTAAATTTACTTTTCCAGAGAAAATACCATTACAATTAAAATTAAAAGATTTACTGGAAGATGTGGTAGATGATAAATACTATTTAACTGAAAAAGGAATCGGAAGGCTTATAAAGAAAAATAATAAATTAATTAGAAACAATGATAATCCAGATGTAAGTTCTTGTATAATTGCAGGTTATCATAAAATGGATGGTAGAAATAATCAATACATATCAGAGCAAAACAAACCTAAAAGAATAGGTGGAATTTATGATACAGAAGAAAGAAAAAGACAAGCAGGAAGTATTTATGATTCAAATGCTATTTCTCCAACATTAACAACAATGTTTCCAGGAGGAGATAAACAACCTTTTGTACTCGTAAACGAAGGTACTAAAAAAGGTACATCAGAAGCAAGAGAAGGTGATTCAATAAATATTTCATACCCTAATAATATGAGAAAAAGAGGTAGAGTAGGAAAAGAAGTATCGCAAACTATATTAACATCTCCTAATATGGCAGTAGTTGAAAATGCAAATAAACCAATATGTTTAAATGCTAACAAAAATGTAAGTATTCAAGATAGGATATATGATGAAGAAGGTATTGCAGCAACAGTAACAGCGAGTGAATTTAGATCTAAAATAGCAGAAAGAAAAATGTTTAATCCATATAATGATAAAGAAATAAAAGATGTAGCACCAACACAAACAGCAAATTGTGGATGCTCAACATCTAGTGCAGCAGTATTAATATCAGAGGATGGAAAGAATTACTTAAAAATAAGAAAGTTAACACCTTTAGAATGTTGGCGACTTATGGGATTTGATGATGAAGATTTTTATAAAGCAAAAGATGTTGGAGTATCAGATACTCAACTATATAGACAAGCTGGCAATAGTATTGTTGTAAATGTTTTAGAAAAAATAATTGAGGGTTTGTTAAAATGAACAACACACCATAAGATAAATGATAATTTTTTCTTTTATGGTGTAAATTTTTATAATTTATGTTATAATTCCTATGTATATAAAAAATCAAGGAGGCTATAAATGTTAGATAATATAGAAGTTTTATACCATAGCAGTATAAGAATTAATAAAGAAAAAATAATTTATATAGATCCATTTAAAATAAATAAAAATTATAATGATGCAGACATTGTTTTTATAACACACGATCATTATGACCATTATTCTGAAGAAGATATAGATAAGGTTATAAATGAAAACACTACTATTATAATACCAGAAGAATTATTAACAAAATTATTAAGAAAAGGCATAAATAAAAATGCAATTATTACAGTAGAGCCAAATAAAAATTATATGGTGCAAGGAATTAAATTTGAAACAATACCAGCTTATAATACAAATAAAACATTTCATCCAAAAGAAAATGGTTGGGTTGGTTATATTATTATAATAAATGGTATTAGATATTATATTGCAGGAGATACAGATATTACAGAAGAAAATAAAAAAGTAAAATGTGATGTAGCTTTTGTTCCAGTTGGAGGAACATATACAATGGATTTTAAAGAAGCAGCACAATTAATAAATGAAATAAAACCTAAAATAGCAATTCCAATTCATTATGGTAGTGTAGTTGGAACAGAGCAAGATGCAATAGATTTTGTAAGATTATTACACCCAGAAATAAAAGGTATAATTTTAATGAAACAATAAATGAAAGAGGGAACAAACGATGCAATTTTCAAATAAAGATATTCAATTATTTAATGAAGCGGGAATAAATGTAGATGATAAGAATTATACAAATGATGAAGTAGAAAGATTAAAAATAAAAGTAACAGATTATATTGTTAGTCAAAGTACAAAAGATATTGATAAATATAGTAAAAAATTTAGTAGTTTATTATAATGATAAATAGTAATTTGTAAAGGAGGTATTTATGGGAATAGAACATTCGCAAAATTATTTACATAGTAAACAACTTGTAGCGACCTTGTTATCAAAGAGTAATATTTGTAACGACGATATTGTAATTGAGATAGGTCCTGGAAAAGGAATTATTACCAATGAACTTGCAAAAAAAAGCAAGAAAGTTATAGCAATAGAGTTTGATGCAAAATTAGCGAAAACTTTATCTGAAAGGTATAAAGAATCTAAAAAAGTTCAAATAATAGAGATGGATTTTTTAAAATATAAAATATCAGTAAAAGAACCATATAAAGTATGTGCAAATATTCCATTTAACATAACTGCTGATATTATGAAAAAAGTATTTGAAGATGATAATCCTCCTGAAGATATATATTTCATAATGCAGTATGAAGCTTTTATAAGGTATTCTGGACAGCCTTTTTATAACGAAAGTTTGAGGTCTCTTTTATACAAACCTTGGTTTTCCGCTGAATTGATTTATGAGTTTAAACCATCAGATTTTTATCCTGTGCCAAATGCACGAATATGTTTTGCTCACTTTCAAAGAAAAACATCAGCAGATGTTGAGGATGCGACAGACTATAGAAATTTTTTATCATATATATTTTTAGCGTCTGGAAATACTTTCAAAGATAAAACAAAAAAATTGTTTACTTATGAGCAACAAAAACGCATTTGCAAGTTTTTAAAAATCAAATTAGAGTCAACGCTTACTGAGATCTCATACGATGGATGGCTATACCTATATGATGTTTTTCTTAAATTTGTTTCCAACGAAAAAAAAGCTATTATATTAAATGCTGAACAAGCCATGAAAAACAATCAAAACAAGATTCAAAAAAAACATCGAAATCGTAATCATGGTTATTGGAAATTTGAAACTAAGCGCCAAAAGAAAATTTTTAAATTGAAAAATTGAAAATAAGAATTTTATCCAGTAGCTATATTTCCAATTTCTATATTATTAGCAATAGTGTAAACAAAGAAGTTGACAGAAAAAAGTAATAAGCAAATTATAAATTACAATTTAGTAGTTCGCAAAATAATAATTTGTAGGAGGAATAGATGTCTTTAATAAGTGTAAACAATTTAACTTTTGGATATGATGGAAGCCTAAAAAATATATTTGAAAATGTATCATTTAATATAGATACTGATTGGAAATTAGGATTAATTGGAAGAAACGGTAAAGGTAAAACTACATTTTTAAAGTTATTATTAGGAAAATATGAATATCAAGGTGCAATATCAAAAAATGTTGAGTTTGATTACTTCCCTTTTGAAGTAAAAAACAAAGAAAGAATGGCAATAGAAATAGTAAATGAGATTGCTCCGAATGTTGAAGATTGGGAAATTATAAGAGAATTAAATTTACTTAATACAGATACTGAAGTATTATATAGAAGTTTTAACTTATTAAGTGGTGGCGAACAAATAAAGATACTTTTAATAAGTTTATTTTTAAAAGGTAATAACTTTTTACTTATAGATGAGCCTACAAATCATTTGGATATTGAAACACGAAATAATTTAGTAAATTATTTAGAAAAGAAAAAAGGATTTATATTAGTATCTCACGATAGAAATTTTTTAGATAAAGTTGTAAATCATATAATTTCTATAAATAATACTAATATAGAAATACAACAAGGTAATTTTTCATCTTGGAAAGAAAATAAAAATAGGCAAGATAATTTTGAAAAAATACAAAATGAAAGATTGCAGAAAGATATAAATAGACTTGAAATAGCTTCTAAAAATTGTGCAAAATGGTCAAATGAGGCTGAAAAAACAAAAAATAAAAAATATAATTCAGAAACTACAATAGATAAAGGATATATAGGACATAAAGCAGATAAAATGATGAAAAAATCAAAAGTTATGGAACAAAGAATAGAAAAAGCAATAAATGAAAAGACTAATTTGTTAAAAAATATAGAGGTAAATGATACATTAAAAATTATTCCTCTAAAAAGTAATAAGAATCCATTAATTTTTGCACATAACTTGCAGATAAAATATAGTAAAGAAACGATATTTAACCCTATTACTTTTGAAGTTAATAATGGCGATAGGGTTGCACTAATTGGAAAAAATGGCATTGGTAAATCAAGTATATTAAAACTTATTTTAGGAGAAGAATTACAGTATAATGGAGAGTTTATGGTTGCAAATGATTTAAAAATATCTTATGTTTCTCAGAGTACAGAAGATTTAAAAGGAAATTTGAGAACTTTTGCTTACGATAATAAAATAAATGAAAGTATTTTTAAAGCAATGTTAGTAAAAATGGGATTATCACAATTTGATTTTGATACTAATATTCAAGATATGAGTGAAGGTCAAAAGAAGAAGGTTCTAATTGCAAAAAGTATTTCAGAACAGGCTAATATTTATATATGGGATGAACCTTTAAACTATATTGATATATTGACAAGAGAACAAATAGAAGATGCTATTCTAAATTATAATCCTACCATTATTTTTGTAGAACATGATGAGAAATTTATTGAAAAAGTGGCAACAAAAATTATAAATTTGGTAAAGTAAGTGAGAGACAAATTACATGTATACTTTTAGATGTAAATAAATGAATTTACATCTAATTTTTTTG
>ERZ791734.131-NODE-131-length-131475-cov-8.727332_pt1 | contig 131475 bp, 117 predicted proteins | sample MGYA00509953_ERZ791734 | MGnify/ENA primary metagenome ERZ791734 (study PRJEB30046, sample SAMN00792038) | human gut metagenome | study: EMG produced TPA metagenomics assembly of the A metagenome-wide association study of gut microbiota in type 2...
GTAAGTGTCTACCATGTCCCCGAACAAGCGTTCACTATGTCCCCGGACCGTACACGGGGAGAGGGTCAGGGTGAGGGGGTGAAGAATTCACCCAAAAATCTCGTCCACCATCCCGTCCACCAGCCGTTTTGCTGAACAGAGCCTCGGCATCCCCAGCGCGACGGTCTGCCAGTTCTGCGTCACTGACCAGCTCACCGGATGTTTATCCGCCTGACACCAGTCCCCCAGCCAGCCCAGCATGTCTTTATGATCGATTAAGCCCGGAGACGCCGGTGTTGTCAGCCACTGGTGATAGAAATGGCGGGTCGTGGGAGAGGCATTAATCCCCTGTGCCAGATAGTTTGCCGCCATACTGCGCAGGTTATCCTTAAGCATGGCCGCCACATCTTCGTTAGCGAGGCGGCAGGCGTCGCCAAATGGCCCCCAGCAAAGCTCTTCCAGGACGATAAAACAGCGACCAGCCAGCGACCAGCCATCATAGTGCCCGGCCCGCCAGCGGGTAAAAATCTGCTCGCTGTGCTCACCCGCCTGCACCGTTAGCCCGCGCTGGGTCAGGGCCTTTTCTTTATAAGCTGCCCGTTGGGTAAAATGAGTAGAGAGTTCGGCGTACTGCTGCATCAGCCCCGGTGCCTGCTGGGCACGCGGATGAGCCTGCTGGCGCAGCGCCATCAGCTTCTCCGCCATCAGCGTCAGGGCGAGATGGCCCGGGTCCAGCATGCCGGCCAGTTTTTCCGCCAGGCCGAGACGCAGCGCCGCATTTTCATTGAGCATCCCCGCCATCGCCCAGGGACGTAGCCGGGTACGGGTCATAATTTCCTGCGTCAACCGCTCACGAAACTGCAGCTGTTGTGGTCCAGGGTGGGGATGACGCGCTGCGTCGACTCCCTGCACCAGATCGACCATAAATTTTGGATGAATACACTCCAGCGTTCGCCCGGGGCCATCCAGTAGTGGTGTTGTCATGGTTGCTCTGCCGCGAATAGAGTTTGAATATCATCGCGTAACAGTCGGGTATCTTCCTGAATCCACGTCGCAGTAGTGATACTTTGCTTCAACAACTGGCAGAGCGCTCGGGTTGAATGCTCATTTTGTTGGCGCACTGCGAGGCTATCACGCAAGCTTTCCTGTAACCCGGTCAGGCACAACGAAAATTCTGCAAAGAACGTTGCCATTCCTGCCGTAACAGAGACATCGACCTGCGCGGACAAAGCTTTACGTATTTGTTCACAAAACTGCTCAATATGTTGCTTAACTTTTTCATGTAGCTGCGCAATGTCGATCACATAGCGCGTGCGCGTTTCCACATAATCATCCCAGCCCCAGCCCGGATTATTGAGCCAGCGAGAGACCGTTTCACGCATACCGCCCCCGCCGGATGGCTGACCTGCCTGGCTGTCATCCTGCGCAATGGCATCGTTAAACAGTGCCTGCGTATTAAAGTTGAGCTGGCTCGCCTGAAACGCCGGGAAACTGATCCGCGCCCGAAAACCCGCATGGCTCAGGTGTTCTTTAATACGCGTTTCAATGGGACGCATCGCTTCATTCAGGGACCTCGCCAGCGTCGACTCCAGCTGATCGAAGCGTAACGCCAGTTCCCGGCCGATCTTCCTCTGCGCATCCAGCATGATAAGCTCGCAGGAAGAGCGGATTTTACTCAGCGCGATCTGCGCCTGCCCTTCGTCGTCCAGCACCAGCTGCTTCAGCTCGTGCGGCTCGTCAATACGGTGATTCAACCCGTCGATAGCGGCTAACTCAAGAATATGGCGCGCGCTGAATAGATCACCCATCGCCTGATGCAGCGCCGTTTTTTGTGACACCATAAAGTCCGCGGTAGCGTTTAGCGCCTGCTCAACCTCATGTTTCACCTCATCGCTCACCACGCGCTGACGGGTCTGCAGAAGCGCCATGTCCTCTTCCAGGCGTGCGATATTGAGTTCCAGCGCCTCAAAGGCTACCGTCAGCCCCTGATAGCGGAAGTCGAGATACTCCCGGGCATTTTGGGCGTAGTTGAGCAACTTATGCGAGGCCGAACGCAGAGCGAATAGCGAGGCATTAGCATAGGCGGCGTAAATCAGCTTGCGGATCGGTTGTTCAAAGAGCGAATCTTCCCAGAGCAAATCGGCAGAATGACGAACATGGTCAATATCGTCCAGGTCCGCCGTGCGCCAGCGACGTCCCAGCGCCGCTTCGGCAAAATCCTGCACCCACGGTTGCTCCTGATGATCCGGCAGTTGCCCGTGCGTATTCATCTCGTAGCGAGCGCGGTTCGCCAGATACGCCCACATGGACGAAACGGGGTAGATCTGGCCGGGCGAAATATTGCCTTTCATTAAGGTACCGGAGATCATCGCCCGGACCTGTTCTTCATCGTCGCTGTTACGATCTTTCTGATCGAATTTATTGACCAGCGCATACAGCGGCACGGATTTACCCGCCGCGGAAATCGCCTGACGGACCTCTTCATCTGATATGGATTTAAGCTGGGTATAATCCATCACCGCCAGCACCGCCGACGCGCGGGACAACTGTTCGCTGAGCATTTTTTGCAGATGCGGTTGTCCGGCCTCATTAGGCCCGGGCGTGTCGAGCAGCGTCAGTTGCCCGAGATGTGCATCCAGCCCCGCGAGATGCACGAACTCCACTTCAATCACCGGGATATGTTCGATAGCCGCATATTCAGAGAACGGAAATTCGACCCCTAACGCCTGGGAGAGCCTCACCAGATCGTTAAGGCTTTTCAGACAATGGAAGATCGGCTGTGCCCCCAGGTGATGCTTCTCAAAGGCTTCCCCTTTTTCAATACGCTCCAGCAGCGTATTCATGTCTTTATCAATTTCCAGACGCTGGGCCAGCTTCGCGCGATCGTAATCGCCAAGCTTTTTCTGCAGCAGTTGGATCAGTTCATCGATGGGCGAGGCGTGTGAGAAATGCAGCACCGGCTCCTTCTGACCCGGCGTATGGCGAATCAACGTCGGAAGCGCCGTCATGGGACGATTGCGGTTAGGCAACACTTCGGTACCCACAATCGCATTAATGGTGGTCGATTTGCCCGCTTTCATGGTGCCGACAATCGCCAGGACCATTTCCAGCCGGGTTATTTTTCGTAATTCATTATTCAGCATCGCCTGCTGCGCATCGACACCGCGCGCACTAAAATGCAAAGGTAAAACGTTGTTCTTTTCACCCGTGATGGCAGCCGTTGTGCTTTCCAGCATCGCAGTCGGCATTGATTTCAACGTATCAAGATTTTGCAGAGCAAGCTGTAACAAACGCTCAGCTTCCTGGCTTAATTCAAAAATGGTCTGTGTGTGCATGATAAAAGCCTTTCCTTAACGCAAATTTATTACTTTTATTAAGCCACTGGTTTTAATTATGTTGTTCAGGCTTATATGATTACGTGTGGAAAACATGTTCGCCGAAATATAACTGATTGAAGATAATCAGGAATAATTCACTATCCTTGCATGGCGTGTAGAACTCTTCTCCAGGCCTGATAGCCAAAAGAAAAAAGCGTAGCCCATTTTTAAGAAACTTCAGGATATATCACCATTATTTACCCACCTAAAAAGAGAGGTAATGTTCTACAGCCATAAGATATGTATGGCAGCAAAGTCCGGAGATAAATAACAATGTGTTGCTTCACCTTATCCGAAATGGAGGTGCGTAGCAATTTGCTGCAATAAAATATTCGATATATTTCGCGCCATTTCTTCTCAACGTGTTAATGACGTCAGCATCGCTTAACTGACTGACATAAAGTGTCACTCCCGACACGCTTGTGGCATTTTTTTAATTCACAATATCACCGACAACCGTGTGGATTTGCGTTATACTTGCCGCCTTTTTCGGCACGCTGCCGTCATTTTGCTGGCACTTTCCAGCGCGTTTACACTTTCTGAGGATACCGATATGCAACTCCCACACTGCCCGAAATGCAATTCTGAATACACCTATGAAGATAATGGCATGTACATCTGCCCGGAATGCGCGCACGAATGGAATGATGCCGAGCCAGCACAGGACGCCGATGCGCTTGTTGTAAAAGATGCGAACGGCAATCTGCTGGCGGACGGCGACAGTGTTACCGTCATTAAAGATCTGAAGGTTAAAGGCAGCTCCTCCATGCTGAAGATCGGCACCAAAGTGAAGAATATCCGTCTGGTTGAAGGCGATCATAATATCGATTGTAAAATTGACGGTTTTGGCCCGATGAAACTGAAATCGGAGTTTGTGAAAAAGAACTGATTTTCACCTCCAGGCCCGGTAAGCGCAGCGCCACCGGGCGCTTTTGCCGGATGCGCTACGCTTATCCGGCCTACAAAAAAAGAACTAAACTTAATGGGCTTTTCTTACGTGAGGTAAAGATTATGCCGTTAAGTCCCTACATCTCTTTCGCCGGCAACTGTGCAGAGGCCACTGCCTTTTATCAGCAAGCCGTCGGCGCGGAGCTCCTCTACAAAATCACTTTCGGCGAAATGCCAAAAAGCGATAACAGCGAAGAAGGTTGCCCGTCCGGTATGCAATTTCCGGATTCGGCTATCGCCCACTCCAACGTCCGCATTGCGGGCAGCGATATCATGATGAGCGACGGGATGCCGCCCGGCAGCAACGCGCAATATGCCGGTTTTACGCTGGTTCTCGACACCCAGGACGTCAATGAAGGCAAACGCTGGTTCGACAACCTTGCCGCAGGCGGCAATGTCGATATGCCCTGGCAGGAAACCTTCTGGGCTCACGGTTTCGGTAAAGTCACCGACAAATACGGCGTGCCGTGGATGATTAACGTCGTGAAGCAACACCAAACGTCGTAGGCCGGATAAGCGCAGCGCAGCCGGCAACAGCGCCCGGTGGCGCTGCGCTGACCGGGCCTACAGTGACTGTCATCGCTTTCACTTCAACTCTTCAAACTCCCGCAACCTGCACTTAACCCAAATGTCACATTGATGCGCCAGCATGAGGCCACATTTATCGTGAGGCCCAGCACATGCAAACCGTCATCCGCGTCGAGAAACTGAGCAAGACCTTCAATCACAACAAGGCTCTGCACGCCGTTGATCTCACCGTCCGGCAGGGCGAGATGGTGGCGCTGCTGGGACCATCCGGTTCAGGTAAATCCACCCTTATGCGCCATTTGAGCGGGCTTATTACCGGCGATAACACGCCGGAAAGCCACGTCGAGCTGCTGGGTTATACCGTACAGCGCGCTGGTCGTCTGGCGAGCGATATCCGCAAGAGCCGCGCCCGGACCGGCTACATCTTCCAGCAGTTCAATCTGGTGAACCGCCTGACGGTGCTGGAGAACGTGCTGACTGGCGCGCTCGGCAGCACCCCGTTCTGGCGCACCTGTCTGCGCTGGTTCTCTCCGTCCCAGAAGCAGGAAGCCTTACAGGCGCTGACCCGCGTCGGCATGGCGCATTTCGCCCACCAGCGCGTCTCCACCCTGTCCGGTGGACAACAGCAGCGCGTCGCCATCGCCCGCGCCCTGATGCAAAAAGCGCACATCATTCTCGCTGACGAACCCATCGCCTCGCTGGACCCGGAGTCCGCCCGCATTGTGATGGAGACCCTGTACGACATTAACCAGAACGACGGCATCACCGTGGTGGTCACGCTGCATCAGGTGGATTACGCCCTGCGCTACTGTCAACGCATCGTCGCCCTGCGTCAGGGACACGTGTTCTTTGATGGCGCGAGCCATCTGTTTGATAACGACCGTTTTGACCATCTCTACCGCAGCATGAACCGCGTCGAAGAGAACGCGCAGGCTGCTTAATTAAACCCGATCCGAGGAAAGTACATGAGCTACAAAGCCGTTGCCGCGCTGGCCTTTACCAGCATGTTCAGCATCAGCACCCTGTTAAGCCCAGCGTATGCACAGGAGCAGGAAAAAGAGCTGAACTTCGGCATTATTTCGACGGAATCACAGCAGAACCTGAAACCTCAGTGGGAACCGTTCCTGAAAGATATGGAAACCAAACTGGGGATCAAAGTGAACGCCTTCTTCGCCCCGGATTACGCGGGCATCATCCAGGGGATGCGCTTTAACAAAGTGGACATCGCCTGGTACGGCAACCTCTCCGCCATGGAAGCGGTGGATCGCGCCAACGGTCAGGTCTTTGCCCAGACCGTCGCGGCAGATGGCTCCCCGGGCTACTGGAGCGTGCTGATCGTGAACAAAGACAGCCCAATCAACAACCTTAACGATATGCTTGCCAAACGCAAAGAGCTGACCTTTGGCAATGGCGATCCCAACTCCACCTCTGGTTACCTTGTCCCTGGCTACTACGTCTTCGCCAAAAACAACGCCTCCGCCAGCGACTTCAAACGCACGGTAAACGCCAGCCATGAAACCAACGCCCTGGCCGTGGCCAACAAGCAGGTGGATGTCGCGACCAACAACACCGAGAACCTCGACAAACTGAAGACCTCAGCACCGGACAAGCTGAAAGAGATCAAGGTTATCTGGAAATCACCTCTCATCCCCGGCGACCCGATTGTCTGGCGTAAAAACCTGTCTGAAAGTACCAAGGACAAGGTGTACGACTTCTTTATGACCTACGGCAAAACGCCGGAAGAGAAAGCGGTTCTGGCACGTCTGGGCTGGGCACCGTTCCGCCCGTCCAGCGACCTGCAACTGGTCCCGATTCGCCAGCTGGCGCTGTTTAAAGAGATGCAGGGCGTGAAGGATAACAAGGGGCTGAAGGACGAGGAGAAGACCAGCAAAGTGGCTGCGATTCAGGCCCAGTTGGAAGACCTGGACCGCCTGACCGCCGCGCTCGGTGCGATGACCAGCGTGAATAAAGCGGTGCAGTAACACAAGTTCCCTCTCCCACAGGGAGAGGGAGAACAGATTAAGGAGCTAACATGCAAACCATCACCCTCCCGCCGCCGAAACGCAGCTGGTTCTCGCTGATAAGCTGGGCCATCCTGCTGGCGGTGCTGGTTATCTCCTGGAAGGGCGCGGAAATGGACCCGCTGCTGCTCTTCAAAGACGCGGGCAATATGGCGACCTTCGCCGCCGATTTCTTCCCGCCGGACTTCAGCCAGTGGCAGGACTACCTCAGCGAAATGGCGGTCACCCTGCAAATTGCCGTCTGGGGCACCGCCCTGGCCGTCATTCTTTCCATTCCCTTTGGCCTGATGAGCGCCGAGAACATCGTGCCGTGGTGGGTCTACCAGCCCATGCGTCGCCTGATGGACGCCTGTCGCGCCATCAACGAGATGGTCTTCGCGATGCTGTTCGTGGTCGCCGTCGGTCTGGGGCCGTTCGCGGGCGTGATGGCGCTGTTCATCCACACCACCGGCGTGCTCTCCAAGCTGCTTTCTGAGGCGGTCGAAGCCATCGAGCCCGGTCCGGTGGAAGGTATCCGCGCGACCGGTGCCAACAAAATCGAAGAGATCCTCTACGGCGTCCTGCCGCAGGTGATGCCGCTGTTGATCTCCTACTCCCTGTACCGGTTTGAGTCCAACGTCCGCTCCGCCACCGTCGTCGGCATGGTCGGCGCAGGCGGGATTGGCGTCACCCTGTGGGAAGCGATTCGCGGTTTCCAGTTCCAGCAAACCTGCGCCCTGATGGTGCTCATCATCGTCACCGTCAGCCTGCTGGATTTCCTCTCTCAACGTTTGCGTAAGCACTTTATCTGAGAAGCGAGGCGTTGTTTTTTATGCACTTATCCAGACATCCGACCAGTTACCCCACCCGCTGGCAAGAGATTGCGGCAAAGCTCGAAGTGGAGCTGCGCACGCACTACCGCTGCGGAGACTACCTGCCTGCGGAACAGCAGCTTGCCGACCGCTATGAAGTGAACCGCCACACTCTGCGCCGCGCCATTGATCAACTGGTTGAGCGCGGCTGGGTCCAGCGCCGTCAGGGCATCGGCGTGCTGGTGCTGATGCGCCCGTTCGACTACCCGCTAAACGCCCAGGCGCGCTTTAGCCAGAACCTGCTGGACCAGGGCAGCCACCCGACCAGTGAAAAACTGCTCTCGGTATTGCGTCCGGCCTCCAGCCACGTGGCGGACGCGCTGGGGATTCAGGAGGGCGATAACGTTATCCACCTGCGCACCTTGCGCCGGGTTAACGGTGTCGCGGTCTGCCAGATAGATCACTACTTCGCGGACCTCGCCCTCTGGCCAGTGCTGCAACATTTCACCAGTGGCTCGCTGCATGACTTTCTGCAGGAAGCGACAGGCATCACGCTGAAACGCACTCAGACGCGCATCAGCGCCCGTCGGGCGCAGGCGAAAGAGAGCAAGGTGCTGGAGATCCCCAATATGGCCCCGCTGCTCTGCGTGCGCACCCTCAACCATCGCGACGGTGAGATCAACGCAACGGAATACTCCGTCAGCCTGACCCGCGCCGACATGATCGAATTCACCATGGAGCACTGAATGCACTTCGACACTGCCACCCGACAGCGCTGGATGCGCGTACTTGCCCACAGTCAGCCCGCCGCGCTGGCTGCCCGCATGCACGCCCTTAGCCTGGCGCCTGAATACGACATCCTCCGCGCCCCGGAGATCGGCCTCGTTCAGATCCAGGCGCGGATGGGCGGTACCGGCGAGCGCTTCTTCGCCGGGGATGCCACCCTCACCCGCGCCGCAATCCGCCTGAACAACGGCACGCTGGGGTACAGCTACGTGCTGGGGCGCGATAAAGCCCACGCCGAGCGCTGCGCGGTGATCGATGCGCTTTTACAGGAACAACCGCATTTCCAGACCCTGATGGAAACCCTTATTGCCCCGCTGGAGGCTGATCGCGCCGCACGCATTGCCGCACGTCAGGCCGAAGTCAATACCAGCCGGGTCGACTTCTTTACGCTCGTTCGCGGAGACAACGCATGACGCTTCAACCTGCTTTTACCCTGGCCGTCCAGGATGCCCAACACAGTTTTCGTCGCCTGCTGAAAGCCATGAGCGAGCCGGGTGTGATCGTCTCGCTGCATCAGCTCTCTCAGGGCTGGCTGCCGTTAAACCTGGCGACCACCAGCGTGCTGCTGACGCTTGCCGACAACGACACCCCGGTGTGGCTCTCAGGCGTCCTGTCCAACGACATCGCCAGCCAGAACCTGCGTTTTCACACCAGCGCCCCGCTGGTTGAACAGCCGCGCCAGGCGGTCTTTGCCGTGGCCGACGAGCAAATCAGCCATGAACAGCTCAATGACCTGAGTGAAGGCAGCGCGGTAGCCCCGGAGACCAGCGCCACCCTGATCTTGCAGGTCTCCAGCCTGAGCGGCGGGCGCATGCTGCGCCTGACCGGCGCGGGGATCGCGGAAGAACGCATGGTCGCGCCGCAGCTGCCGGAGTGCATTATTCATGAGCTGACCGAGCGCCCGCACCCGTTCCCGCTGGGTATTGATCTGATTCTGACCTGCGGTGAGCGCCTGCTGGCGATCCCGCGGACCACCCATGTGGAGGTGTGCTGATGTACGTGGCAGTCAAAGGGGGCGAAAAGGCCATCGCCGCCGCCCATGCGCTACAGGCGCACAGACGACGGGGTGATGAAAAGCTTCCTGAGCTGAGCGTCGCCCAGATTGAGCAGCAGCTTAACCTCGCCGTTGACCGGGTGATGACCGAAGGCGGCATCGCTGACCGCGAGCTGGCGGCGCTGGCGCTAAAGCAGGCCAGCGGCGACAACGTCGAGGCCATCTTCCTGCTGCGTGCTTACCGCACTACGCTCGCGAAGCTGGCGGTAAGTGAACCCATCAACACGGCGGAGATGCGCCTGGAGCGCCGCATTTCAGCGGTGTACAAAGACATCCCAGGCGGTCAGCGGCTGGGCCCTACCTATGACTACACTCATCGCCTGCTGGATTTTACCCTGCTGGCGAACGGCGACGTGCCGCCGCTCAGCACCTCTGATGCCGAACAAGAACCGTCTCCGCACGTCTTCAGCCTGCTGGCGAAACAAGGCCTGGCGAAGGCGGAGGAAGACTCAGGCGTTCAGCCGGATGACATCACCCGCACGCCGCCGGTTTACCCGTGCTCCAGATCGTCCCGCCTGCAGCAGCTGATGCGCGGCGACGAAGGCTATCTGCTGGCGCTGGCTTACTCCACCCAGCGCGGTTACGGGCGCAACCACCCGTTTGCGGCTGAGATTCGCAGCGGTTATATCGACGTTGAAATCGTGCCGGAAGAGCTGGGTTTTGCGGTGAACGTCGGCGAACTGCTGATGACCGAGTGTGAAATGGTGAACGGTTTTGTCGCGCCCGAAAATGAAGACCCGCACTTTACCCGCGGCTACGGGCTGGTGTTTGGCCTCGGCGAGCGCAAAGCCATGGCAATGGCGCTGGTTGACCGCGCCCTGCAGGCGCCGGACTACGGCGAGCAGATTGCAGGCCCGGCGCAGGACGAAGAGTTTGTTCTGGCTCATGCCGATAACGTTGAGGCCGCTGGCTTCGTCTCGCACCTCAAGCTGCCGCACTACGTCGATTTCCAGGCCGAACTGGAACTGCTGAAACGCCTGCAACGGGAGCGCAAACATGGCTAACTTAAGCGGCTACAACTTTGCCTATCTGGATGAGCAAACCAAACGCATGATCCGCCGCGCCATCCTCAAAGCGGTCGCCATTCCGGGCTATCAGGTGCCGTTCGGCGGTCGCGAAATGCCGATGCCTTACGGCTGGGGCACCGGCGGTATCCAGCTTACCGCCAGCGTGATCGGCGAAGCAGACGTGCTGAAAGTGATCGACCAGGGCGCGGACGACACCACCAACGCGGTGTCGATCCGCAACTTCTTTCAGCGGGTAACGGGCGTCGCCACCACCGAAAAAACCGAAGACGCGACGCTGATCCAGACCCGTCACCGCATTCCGGAAACCCCGCTCACCGAAGATCAGATTTTGATTTTCCAGGTGCCCATCCCGGAGCCGCTGCGCTTTATCGAGCCGCGCGAAACGGAAACCCGCACCATGCACGCCCTCGAAGAGTACGGCGTGATGCAGGTGAAGCTGTACGAGGATATCGCCCGCTTCGGCCATATCGCCACCACCTACGCCTACCCGGTGAAGGTCAACGGGCGCTACGTCATGGACCCGTCGCCGATCCCGAAGTTCGACAACCCGAAGATGGACATGATGCCCGCCCTGCAGCTGTTCGGCGCCGGGCGTGAAAAACGCATCTACGCCGTCCCGCCTTACACCCGGGTGGAGAGCCTCGATTTCGACGACCACCCGTTCACGGTGCAGGAGTGGGACGAGCCGTGTGCCATCTGCGGCTCGAAACACAGCTATCTGGATGAAGTGGTGCTCGATGACACAGGCAAACGGATGTTTGTCTGCTCCGACACCGATTACTGCCGCCAACAGAGCGAGGCGAAAAGCCAATGAAACCGCTGCTTTCGGTTAACAACCTGACCCACCTGTATGCGCCGGGTAAAGGCTTCAGCGACGTGTCGTTCGACCTCTGGCCGGGCGAAGTGCTGGGGATTGTCGGTGAATCCGGCTCCGGCAAAACGACGCTGCTGAAATCCATCTCCGCGCGCCTGGCGCCGCAACACGGCGACATTTTGTATGAAGGCACGTCGCTGTACGGCATGAGCGAAGCCGAACGCCGCCGCCTGCTGCGCACCGAGTGGGGAGTGGTGCATCAGCATCCGATGGACGGCCTGCGCCGTCAGGTCTCGGCAGGGGGCAACATCGGCGAACGGCTGATGGCCACCGGCGCCCGCCACTACGGCAATATTCGCGCCACGGCGCGGCGCTGGCTGGAGGACGTTGAAATCCCCGCCTCGCGCATCGACGACCTGCCCGGCACGTTCTCCGGCGGCATGCAGCAGCGTCTGCAGATCGCCCGCAACCTGGTCACCCACCCGAAGCTGGTGTTTATGGACGAGCCCACCGGCGGGCTGGACGTCTCCGTGCAGGCGCGCCTGCTCGATCTGCTGCGTGGTCTGGTGGTAGAGCTGAACCTGGCGGTGGTGATTGTCACCCATGATTTAGGCGTGGCGCGCCTGCTGGCAGACCGTCTGCTGGTGATGAAGCAGGGCCAGGTGGTGGAAAGTGGGTTAACCGACCGCGTACTCGACGATCCTCACCATCCATACACCCAGTTGCTGGTGTCGTCCGTGTTGCAGAACTAAGAGGCCAACATGATCCACGTACAAAACGTAAGTAAGACCTTTGTGCTCCACCAGCAAAACGGCGTGCGCCTGCCGGTGCTGCAAAATGCCTCTCTGGAGGTTAATCGCGGCGAATGCGTGGTGCTGCACGGCCATTCCGGCAGCGGGAAATCGACCCTGCTGCGCTCCCTGTATGCCAACTATCTGCCCGACGAAGGCCACATCCGCATTCGCCATAACGATGAATGGGTTGACCTGGTGCAGGCCCCCGCGCGTCAGGTACTGGAGGTGCGCCGCTCAACGATCGGCTGGGTGAGCCAGTTCCTGCGGGTGATCCCGCGGATCTCCGCCCTGGACGTGGTCATGCAGCCGCTGCTGGATCTCGGCGTACCGCGTGAAACCTGTGCTGCCAAAGCGACCAGCCTGCTGACGCGCCTCAATGTGCCCGAACGCCTGTGGCACCTTGCCCCGTCAACCTTTTCCGGCGGTGAGCAGCAGCGCGTCAACATTGCCCGCGGCTTTATTGTCGACTACCCGATATTGCTTCTGGATGAACCCACCGCCTCGCTCGACGCTAAAAACTGCGCGGCCGTCGTCGAGCTGATCGAGCAGGCTAAATCCCGCGGGGCGGCGATCGTCGGGATCTTCCACGACGAAAGCGTCCGCACCCGCGTTGCCGACAGACTGCACCCGATGGGGACAAACGCATGATTATCAATAACGTCAGGCTGGTGCTGGAAAATGAAGTCGTTGGTGGATCGATTGAGGTGCAGGATGGCGTCATCCGCGCGTTTGCCGAAACCCAGAGCCGCTCACCCGAGGCGATGGACGGTGAAGGCGGCTGGCTGCTGCCGGGGCTGATTGAGCTGCATACCGATAATCTGGACAAATTTTTCACCCCGCGTCCGAAGGTGGACTGGCCCGCGCATTCGGCCATGAGCAGCCACGACGCGCTGATGGTCGCCAGCGGCATTACCACCGTGCTGGACGCGGTGGCGATTGGCGACGTCCGCGACGGTGGCGATCGCCTGGAAAACCTGGAGAAGATGATCAACGCCGTGGAAGAGACACAAAAACGCGGCCTCAACCGCGCCGAGCATCGCCTGCATCTGCGCTGCGAACTGCCGCACCACACGACCCTGCCGCTGTTTGAAAAGCTGGTCGGCCGCGAACCGGTGTCGCTGGTTTCCCTGATGGACCACTCGCCGGGGCAGCGCCAGTTCGCCAATATTGAGAAGTATCGCGAATACTATCAGGGCAAATATTCGCTCAACGACGTGGAGATGGCCCGCTACGAAGAAGAGCAACTGGCGCTTTCGGCGCGCTGGTCACAGCCGAACCGTCTCTCCATTGCGGCAATGTGCCGGGAGCGCAACATCGCGCTGGCCAGCCATGACGACGCCACGCCCGACCATGTGCTCGAGTCCCACCAACTGGGCAGCGTAATCGCCGAATTTCCGACTACGTTCGCCGCGGCTGAAGCCTCCCGTAAACACGGCATGAACGTCCTGATGGGCGCGCCAAATATTGTGCGCGGCGGTTCGCATTCCGGCAACGTCGCGGCAAGCAGGCTCGCCGCACTTGGCCTGCTGGATATCCTCTCGTCCGACTATTACCCCGCCAGCCTGCTGGATGCGGCATTCCGGGTGGCAGACGACGAGGGCAACGGCTTTACGCTGCCGCAGGCGATTCGCCTGGTGACGAAAAACCCGGCCAGCGCGCTCGGTCTGCAGGATCGCGGCGAGATCGCCGAGGGTAAACGCGCGGATCTGGTGCTGGCCCACCGCAAGGGCGAGCACATCCATATCGACCACGTCTGGCGTCAGGGAAAAAGGGTGTTCTGATGGGAAGACTCATCTGGTTAATGGGGCCGTCCGGCTCCGGTAAGGACAGCCTGCTGTCCGCCCTGCGGCAGCGGGAACACCCGCAGCTGCTGGTGGCGCACCGCTACATTACCCGCGCGGCCAACGCCGGAAGTGAAAATCATATCGCCCTGAGCGAACAGGAGTTTTTCACCCGCGCCGGACAAAATCTGCTGGCGCTGAGCTGGCACGCCAACGGCTACTACTACGGGATCGGCATTGAGATCGACCTGTGGCTGCATGCGGGGTTCGACGTGCTGGTCAACGGCTCCCGTGCCCACCTGGCTCAGGCTCGCGCACGCTACGCCTCGGCCCTGCTGCCGGTCTGTCTGCAGGTTTCACCGGAGGTGCTGCGCAGCCGGCTGCAAAGCCGTGGACGCGAAAGCGAAAAAGAGATCGCGCAGCGTCTGGCGCGTGCGGCGCGCTATACCCCATCGGACTGTCATATCCTCAACAACGACGGAAGTTTGCTACAGTCAGTCGATACCTTTTTATCGCTTATCCGTCAGAAGGAGAGACAGCATGCCTGACTGTACGCTTCGCCCCGCCACCGCCGACGATGCGCAAATCGTCTACGCGTTAATCTGCGAACTGAAACAGGCCGAGTTTGATCACCAGGCGTTTCACGCGGGCTATCTTGCCAATCTGCAGGATCACAACATGCGCTACCAGCTTGCCGAGATGGACGGTCAGGTCATCGGCATGATCGGTCTGCACATGCAGTTTCACCTCCATCACGCCCGCTGGATCGGCGAGATCCAGGAGCTGGTCGTCATGCCGCAGGCGCGCGGGCTGAAGGTGGGCAGTCAGCTGCTCGCCTGGGCTGAAGAGGTGGCACGGCAGGCTGGCGCAGAGTTGACCGAACTCTCCACCAGCGTGAAGCGCACCGACGCGCACCGTTTTTATGTTCGTGAAGGGTATACGCAGAGCCATTTTCGATTCACCAAAGTGCTGTAGAGGTGCGTTATGAGTCTGACTATCACGTTAACAGGAACCGGAAGCGCGCAACTCGTGCCGGTCTTTGGCTGCGACTGCGCGGCGTGCCGCCGGGCACGCCTGCAGGACAACTATCGCCGTCGCCCGTGCAGCGCGGTGGTCAAATTCAACGATGCCGTCACCCTGCTGGATGCCGGTATTCCTCATCTCATGGACGACTGGCCGGCAGGCAGCTTTCAGCAGTTTTTGCTGACCCATTACCATATGGATCACGTTCAGGGGTTATTCCCGCTGCGCTGGGGCGTTGGCGCGACGATTCCGGTTTACGGTCCGCCAGATGAAGCCGGGTGTGACGATCTGTTTAAACACCCGGGGATTCTGGACTTCAGCCACACGGTTGAGCCGTTTGTGATGTTTGAACTTCAGGGCCTGCGGGTCACGCCGCTGCCGCTCAACCATTCGAAACTGACCTTTGGCTATCTGCTTGAATCGGCCCACAGCCGCGTGGCCTGGCTGTCCGACACCGCCGGGCTGCCGGAAAAAACGGTGAAGTTCCTGCTTAACAATCAGCCGCAGACTATGATTATCGACTGCAGCCACGAACCGCGCGACGAGACGCCGCGAAACCATTGCGACTTAAATACGGTGATTGCGTTAAACGAAGTGATTGGCTGCCCGCAGGTGATCCTGACGCACATCAGTCATCAGTTTGACGTGTGGATGATGAATAACCCGCTGCCGCAGGGCATAGAAGCGGGGTATGACGGGATGGTGTTGGTGCTGGATTAGATTTTCTCCCTCTCCCGTGGGAGAGGGTTGGGGTGAGGGCAACAGGCCGCACTTAGCCGCGATCGTAATCGTCTTCTAACCTGCGCTCATCCTCTTCCAGACGGCGTCTGTCGTCATCCAGCTGGCGCTGACGCTCGTCTAAACGGCGGCGTCTGTCTTCAAGCTGCCGACGGCGGTCGTCATACTGACGGCTATCCATGCGACGGTTATCGTCATAACGATCGTCATCATCGTTGCTGCGGCTGCTGCTGGGGTTATAGGCGTCGTTGATTGCCTGTTGAATGTTGCCAATAGCATCATCAACGATATCGGCATGCGCCAGTTGGCTGGTGAGTGACAGCAGACCAAATAACAGAGCGGTAGAGTAACGTTTCATAAGGCCAGACTCGCAGGTGAACTGGCCTTAAGGTAATGAACAGCAGGGTGTGGGGGTAGCGGAGGAATCTCAAATTCTGTTGTGAGCGGGAGCTTCCATCAGTTGATTCGCACGCTGTTTATTTTCTGCTACAAGTACAATGCCATAACATTTTTGATCCGGCGAATGGCTCCAGATACGATCTTCGGGGATACACCCTCCGTCATAGATAACCTTGCTACCATCATACGGCCAAAATGCGCCCTGCTCGGTATCGAGAACAAATACAGCGATTTGGTCAGACTCGCGGGCAATTTTCTGCCAGAGCATCTTCCCACCCTCATATTGTTCAAAGTCGCTGACAAGCGTCACGCCACACTGTAATACCAGGGCTTCATACAGGCGAGTTGCCAGTCCCTTGTCACGCTCGGCGGGATCAACGCAGATACCTTCTACCTGAATAACGTTGGCATCTTCCCAACAGCGCTCAACCGCAATGATATCTTCACCCAAATGCGTTTTACGTTGTAAATCCAGGGCAGCAACAACCCGATGCCGGGGCACACCATCGAAGGTTTCGATATCCGCTTCAATAATAGCTGCACGAGGCGTCTGACTATCAAAAATGACGTGTAGCACTCGCCCGGAAAGCTCAAACTCATCAACGAGTTTAAACGATCTGGCAACTGTGCTCGGGCTGTATGTTGTAGGCATCACGATCATTTGTGAGTCCCCCCTTGTGAGTACCGGCATAATTCCTTTTATATCCCAATCTGCTCAATTTTGCGCAGATTAACATCACCGGCTTTAACGATGCTCTTGATGAAATCCTAAACAGGGCGTTTAAAAACATATTTTCCGCAGCGCCTGCGCCAGCTGCGCCTGGGTAAACGGCTTACGCAGTAGCTGAACATCCGGCAGCTGAGGATTATGCGTAGGCCGTAAATCCTGCCCGCTGATCAGCAGCACCGGAAGCTGCGGATAGTGGCTGCGCACATGGTTAATCACCTCGGCCCCGCTCAGGTTTCCGGGCAACATCAGGTCGCTGATAAACATGCCAATATCCTCTGACGCCGCCAGCATGCTCAGCGCCTGCTCGCCGTTGTCTGCTTCCAGCGTCAGATAGCCCAGCTGATGCAGCTGCTCGCACAGGGTCTGGCGCACATCGGCCTCATCTTCCAGCACCAGCACCAGCCGCTCGTTATCGACGGAGGCGGTGGCAGAGAGGGTTTCATCTTCAGGTACCACGGGCAGCGTCGAGCGCGGAAGGTGAAGCCGTACGGTCGTCCCCTGCCCCGGTGCGCTCTCGATCTCCACGCGACCGCCGGACTGACGCACAAAACCGTAGACCATCGACAGGCCTAGCCCGCTTCCGCTCCCGGTCTGTTTGGTGGTGAAAAACGGTTCAAACACCCGGGATTTCACCTCCTGCGACATGCCGCAGCCGCGGTCAATGACCTCCAGCGCCACCATATCCTGCCGGCGTCCGTCGCTGCGGGTGACGCGCTGATTCCAGGTGCGGATTTTAATCACCCCGCTTTGCCCTTCCATCGCATCGCGGGCGTTCATCACCAGGTTGATGATGGCGTTTTCCAGCTGGCTGACGTCTATCCAGGCGGGCCACGCCGGGGATTGCGCTTCAATCTCCAGCGTCAGGGTGGCAGGCAAAGAGTGGCGCATCAGCTCTTTGAGGTTCTCCAGCAGCGGGCACATCTCAACCGCATGTGGCGTCAGGGATTGCTTACGGGAGAACGCCAGCAGGCGCTGCGTCAGCAGGGCGCCACGCTCGGCCGCCTTCAGCGCCCGAGTAATTCTGGGCGCGTCTTTTGCATCAGGATCGGTGAGTTCAAGGCTGCCGATGATCACCGCCAGCAGGTTGTTAAAATCATGCGCCAGCCCGCCCGTCAGCTGTCCGACGGCTTTCATTTTCTGGCTGTGCAGCAGCGCCTCCTCCAGCCCCTGACGCTCAATGCGGTCGATCTCCATCTGGGTAGTTTTCTCTTTCAGCAGACGCGTGGTGTGCTCAAGCGAGGCGGTGTTGCGGGCAAAAACGTTGAACGCACGCGCCAGCTCTCCCAGCTCATCGCGCCGCTGCAGGGCGGGGACGGAGACATCCTGTTCGCCGTGAGCCAGACGCGACATCGCCCGGGAAATCGCCGTCAAGTTGGAGGCCAGATTGCGGTAGATATACCAGCAGGCGCACCCGGTGATGATCAACGCCAGCACGGCGAAGATGCTAATAAACACGCTGATGGATTGCAGTTCATGATGGCTCTGGGCCGTGCGAAGCCGGGAGGCCTGCGCGACCTGTTCTACATACTGATTGATGTCGCTGTTGAGGATCGCCACCAGCGCCTTGATGTGAAACATATACCAGTTGATCGCCAGATCGCTCTCTTCCAGCTGCGTCGACAGCGGGGCGAGCCTGCGCAGCTCGTCGTTGAAATCGGGCAGCACAACGTTCACGACAGGCTGCGTTGCGCGTCGCGGCAGGGTCGCGGTGACGGCGTCCAGCTGCTGTATCGTGGCGCGCGGCGAGGGGGTGTCGATGGCGGCGATAATCAGCCTGTCCATTTCCGCAAGCTGCTGCGCATCCGGTACGTTGCTGCCAAACCGCCGGTTAATGTCCTGCAGGTGGCGTAAATAGCTCTGGCTTTGATAAAGCGAACTGAGGAGCGCGTTGCGCTGCAGATGGCGTCGCTGTCCGCGCTCGAGCATGCCCGTCACGCTCTGCTGTAATTCATTGCTTCGTTGAATAATACGCGCCACCAGCCCCGGCTCTTGCTGCGCTAAAGGGGCCTCCGCCAGCTGCTCCAGCGAGCGGCGCAGCGCCATTTGCGTCTGCTTCAGCCGCTCGGCTTCGCCTTTATATTCCAGCGCCCCCACCACCTGCGAGAGCCGTACCGCCGCCGTCGCCACGCTGGCGGTATCACGGGCGAGGTTCATGCTGCCGGTCATGTCATCCAGCGTTTGCTGCTGCACCTGCTCCTGAATCTGGCTGGCATGCCGGAAACCGAGCACCGCCACGCCACTCACCATCAGCGTCACGGCGACCACCAGCAGATTGAAAATCAGCAGACGACCGCGGGCGCTGGCAAAAAACGGGGGGCGTGATGGCATGGGTTTGGACTCCTCTGCGGTTTGGTGCCCTCACCCTGGCCCTCTCCCACGGGGAGAGGGAAAAGAGAAATGTGATGGCGATTAGCTATTCATAACTATGACAAATATGAACAGCTTCTGACATTTTGCATTTACGCACCTGTGATGAAGTGCAGATATCAACATTCACAGGAGATCCGCCATGAGCAGAACCCCGGTACTGGAGATGCGCCGCATTGCCAAAACGTTTGGCAATTTTCACGCGCTCAAGGGTGTGGATTTGACGGTCTTTCCCGGTGAGATCCATGCGCTGATGGGTGAAAACGGCGCGGGAAAAAGCACGCTGATGAAAATCCTCGCCGGGGCGTATACTGCCACCGGCGGTGAGATCCTGATCGACGGTCAGCCGTTTCACATTAAAGGGCCGAAAGATGCGCTGGCCGCCGGTATTACCCTGATTTATCAGGAGATGCAGCTCGCGCCGAATCTGACCGTCGCCGAGAATATCTTCCTTGGCAGCGAGCTGTCGCGCGGCGGGATGGTCCAGCGCAAAGAGATGGCCGCCCAGGCCCAGGCGGTCATCGATCGTCTGGGCGCCCAGTTCAGCGCCACCGATCGGGTGATGAAGCTGACCATCGCCGAGCAGCAGCAGGTGGAAATCGCCCGCGCGCTGCACCGCAACAGCCGCATTCTGGTGATGGATGAACCCACCGCGGCCCTCTCCTCACGCGAAACCCATCGCCTGTTTGAACTGATTTTGCGTCTGCGCGATGAAGGAATGGCGATCATCTATATCAGTCATCGCATGGCGGAAGTGTATGAGCTCTCTGACCGCGTCAGCGTGCTGCGCGACGGGCAGTACGTCGGCAGCCTGACGCGCGACAAGCTGAACGCCTCCGAACTGGTGAAGATGATGGTAGGCCGCCCGTTAAGCGATCTGTTCAACAAAGAGCGGGATATCCCGCTCGGCAGCCCGCGTCTCAACGTGCACCACCTCACTGACGGTAAAAAAGTCCAGCCCTGTAGCCTGCAGGTGCGTTCCGGGGAAATTGTCGGCCTGGCGGGGCTTGTCGGTGCCGGACGCTCCGAGCTGGCGCAGCTGATCTTCGGCGTGCGTAAAGCCACGGGGGGCATGATTGAGGTCGACGGCGAGCCGGTGGTGATCCACTCCCCACGCGCAGCCATCGAAAACGGCATCGGTTTTCTTACCGAGAACCGCAAGGAGCAGGGGCTGTTTCTGGAGCTGGCGGCGCAGGAGAACATCACCATGGCGACGCTGGAGCGCGATGCCACCTTCGGCATGCTTAACCGCAAAAAAGCGCAGTCCATCTCCGATGATGCCATTGCCCTGCTGAACATCCGCGTGCCCCATTCTCAGGTGCGCGCCGGTGGGCTGTCGGGCGGTAATCAGCAGAAGCTGCTCATCTCCCGCTGGGTGGCCATCGGCCCGCGTATTTTGATTCTGGACGAACCGACTCGCGGCGTGGACGTCGGTGCAAAAAGTGAGATCTACCGCATCATGAACCAGATGGCGCGCAAGGGCGTGGCCATTTTGATGATCTCCAGCGAGCTGCCGGAAGTGGTTGGGATGAGCGACCGGGTGTACGTGATGCGCGAAGGCAGCATTGCGGGCGAGCTCCACGGGCACGACATCTCTCAGGAAAACATCATGACGCTGGCAACCGGCGTGAACGACACTCATCATCAGGCGGTATCACTATGACAACTCCAACCCATCCGCAGCAGGTGGCGAAATCGGCCTCCACAAAAAAAATGCTGATGAGCGATCTGATGCAAACGGTCGGTATCTTACCGATTCTCATCCTGATCGTCGCGGTATTTGGCGTTATCGCGCCTAACTTCTTCACGGAAAGCAACCTGCTCAACATAACCCGTCAGGCGTCGATCAACATCGTGCTGGCGGCAGGCATGACCTTCATTATTTTAACCGGCGGGATTGACCTCTCCGTGGGCTCGATTCTGGGCACCACGGCGGTGGCCGCGATGGTGGTGTCGCTGATCCCGGAATTCGCCGGGCTGTCTATTCCCGCCGCGCTGATGCTTGGCATGGTGCTGGGCCTGTTCAACGGCGCGCTGGTGGCCTTTGCCGGGCTACCGCCGTTTATCGTCACGCTTGGCACCTATACGGCACTGCGCGGGGCGGCGTATCTGCTGGCCGACGGTACGACCGTCATTAACTCAAACATCAACTTTGAGTGGATAGGTAATAACTATCTCGGCCCCGTGCCATGGCTGGTGGTGATCGCCCTGGCGGTGATTGTGGTGTGCTGGTTTATCCTGCGCCGCACCACGCTCGGCGTTCACATCTATGCCGTAGGCGGCAACATGCAGGCGGCACGCTTAACGGGCATTAAGGTCTGGCTGGTGCTGCTGTTCGTGTATGGCATGAGCGGCCTGCTCTCCGGATTAGGCGGCGTGATGAGCGCGTCGCGCCTCTATAGCGCCAACGGCAACCTGGGCATGGGCTACGAGCTGGATGCCATTGCCGCCGTGATCCTCGGCGGGACCAGCTTCGTCGGCGGGATCGGCACGATCACCGGCACGCTGGTCGGTGCATTAATCATCGCCACGCTCAACAACGGCATGACGCTGATGGGCGTCTCCTACTTCTGGCAACTGGTGATCAAAGGGGCGGTGATCATCATTGCGGTGCTGATCGACAAATACCGTACCCGACACCATCAAAGTGCATAACAACAATACCCTACGTGTGAGGAAGACAAGATGCGTTTGAAACCGTTAGTGACCGCGCTCTGTGCTGGCGCGCTGCTTGCCGCAACGCCGTTTGCGCAGGCGAAAGATCTGAAATCCATCGGCGTGACGGTGGGCGACCTGGCTAACCCGTTCTTCGTGCAGATCACCAAAGGTGCCGAGCTGGAAGCGCGCAAGCTGGCGGGCGATAACGTCAAAGTCACGCTGGTCTCCAGCGGGTACGATCTGGGCCAGCAGGTGGCGCAGATCGACAACTTTATTGCCGCCAAAGTGGACATGATCATCCTTAACGCCGCGGATTCCAAAGGGATCGGCCCGGCGGTGAAACGCGCGAAAGACGCCGGGATCGTGGTCGTTGCGGTTGACGTCGCAGCGGAAGGGGCCGATGCGACGATCACCTCCGATAACACCCAGGCGGGCGAAATGGCCTGTAAGTACATTACTGACCGCCTGAACGGCAAAGGCAACGTGGTGATCATCAACGGGCCACCGGTCTCTGCGGTGCAAAACCGCGTGGAAGGTTGCCAGACAGAGTTCAAAAAGCATCCGGATATCAAGGTGCTCTCGGATAACCAGAACGCCAAAGGCAGTCGCGAAGGCGGCCTGGAAGTCATGACCTCCCTGCTGGCGGCGAATCCGAAGATCGACGGCGTCTTCGCTATTAACGATCCCACCGCGATCGGTGCCGATCTGGCGGCAAAACAGGCGCAGCGCAACGAGTTCTTTATCGTCGGCGTGGATGGCAGCCCGGACGGTGAAGAAGCCCTGAAGCGGGAAAACTCCCTGTTTGTCGCGACCCCGGCGCAAGATCCGCAGGTGATGGCGGCAAAAGCGGTGGAGATCGGCTATGACATACTACAGGGCAAACCTGCGCCGAAAGCGCCTGTGCTGATCCCGGTGACGATGATCGATAAAAAGAACGTCGGCTCGTATAAGGGATGGACGGTTAAATAACCCCCTCACCCTGCCCTCTCCCCAAAGGGGAGAGGGTATTCACGTTCCCTCTCCCCTCTGGGGAGAGGGTTAGGGTGAGGGGAAAAGTTTTGCACATAACTCAAGGAGTCCCCATGAAACGCTCCGACATCAATGAAATCCTCGGCCACACGCGACAGTTCTTCTCCATGCACGACGTACACCTCCCACCGTTTGCCAGCTTTCCGCCCACGAAATGGCAACAGCTCGATCGGGCCACCTGGCGGGAAGTGTTTGACCTTAAGCTCGGCTGGGACGTGACGGCGTTCGGTGGCAACAACTTTGCCGCACAGGGGCTCACGTTGTTTACCCTGCGCAATGGCTCACCGAACGGCATGCCCTATGAAAAAAGCTATGCCGAAAAAATCATGCACGTGCGCGACGGCCAGGTCACGCCGATGCACTTTCACTGGCGTAAACGCGAAGACATCATCAACCGGGGCGGCGGCAATCTGATCGTGGAATTGTGGAACGCCGGCGCGCATGAAGAGACGGAAAACACCGACGTGACGGTCACCGTCGACGGTTGCCGCCAGACCCACGCGCCCGGCAGCCAGTTGCGCCTCACCCCAGGGGAGAGCATCTGCCTGACACCCGGTCTTTACCACAGTTTCTGGGGCGAGCGCGGCTTCGGCGACGTGCTGGTCGGGGAAGTGTCATCGGTCAATGACGATGAACACGACAACCACTTTTTACAGCCCGTTGCCCGCTATAACAATATTGAAGAAGACGAACCGGCGGTGCTGGTGCTGTGCAACGAGTACAACCTGTTTCGGATATAAGGGGTAAATGATGCCACTGATTTCGCTTGCCGACGGTCTTGCCCACGCCAGACAGCACCACTATGCGCTGGGCGCGTTTAACGTGCTCGACTCCCATTTTCTGCGCGCGCTGTTCGCCGCCGCAAAGCAGGAACGCTCGCCTTTTATCATCAACATCGCCGAAGTGCACTTTAAGTACGTCTCGCTGGATTCGCTTGTCGAAGCGGTTAAGTTCGAGGCCGCTCGCCATGATATTCCCGTGGTGCTCAACCTCGACCACGGCCTGCATTTTGACGCCGTCGTGCGCGCCCTGCGCTTAGGGTTCAGCTCCGTGATGTTCGATGGCTCAACGCTGAGCTATGAGGAAAACATCCGCCAGACGCGGGAAGTGGTGAAGATGTGCCATGCGGTGGGCGTCTCGGTGGAGGCTGAGCTTGGCGCAGTCGGTGGCGATGAAGGCGGTGCACTTTACGGGCATGCGGATGAAGCCTGCTTTACCGACCCACAGCGGGCACGGGAATTTGTCGATTCAACCGGCATTGACGCACTGGCGGTCGCTATTGGCAACGCGCACGGCAAATACAGGGGCGAGCCGAAACTCGATTTCCCGCGCCTGGACGCCATTCGCCAGCAGACGGGGCTGCCGCTGGTGCTGCACGGCGGCTCCGGCATTAGCGATGCCGATTTTCGTCGCGCCATCGAGTTGGGTATTCATAAAATCAATTTTTACACCGGCATGTCGCAGGCCGCGCTCGCCGCCGTGGCTCAGCGCATGGCCAACCGTCAGCCGCTGTACGATGAGTTTGCCGAGCTGCTGCTGAGTATAGAAGAGGCGATTACCGATACGGTCGCCGAACAGATGCGCATCTTCGGCAGCGCGGGGCAGGCATAATGGAACGTAAGGGCATCATCGCCGCAGGCAATATGCTGGTGGACCACGTCCACCAGATCGTGCAATGGCCGGAGCGCGGCTGGCTGGCGGAAATCACCCACAGCGAACGTTCCACCGGCGGTGCGCCGCTGAACGTCCTGCTGACGCTGGCAAAAATGCACGTTGGTCTGCCGCTGCAGGCGGTGGGCCTGATTGGCGAAGACAGCGACGGAGACTACATTCTGGCGATGCTCGACCAGTATCACGTCAACCGCCAGCGCGTGCAGCGCACCACCTTTGCCCCGACCTCCATGTCGCAGGTGATGACCGATCCCAGCGGACAACGCACCTTTTTCCACTCCCCAGGAGCCAACCGCCTGCTGGATCTGCCTGCCTTCGACCGTCTTGACGGATCGATGAAAATTTTCCATCTCGGCTATCTTTTGCTTCTCGACAGCCTGGATATGCCGGATGACGAATTTGGCACCCGCAGCGCGCGGCTGCTGGCGCAAATGCGCGACCAGGGGTATGAAACCTCGCTTGACCTGGTCTCCCGCAAGGGCGACCCGCGCTATCAGCCGCTGGTGCTCCCTGCCCTGCGCCATCTGGATTATCTGGTGATTAACGAACTGGAAGCCGGCGAGTTTAGCGGCCTGACAATGCGTGACGAAAACGACGCCCCGCATATTGCCCATATCGCCGAAGCCGCCGCGCAGCTGCTGGCAGCGGGCGTTCGCCAGCGGGTGGTCATCCACTGCCCGGAAGGCGCATGGGGAGAAACGCCGGGTGAAAAAGGACGCTGGATCCCCTCCTGGATGCTGGAACAGGAAGAAATCATCGGCAGCGTCGGCGCGGGCGATGCCTTTTGCGCGGGCTTTTTATATGGCTGCCATGAATCGCTGCCGCTGACGGAGAGCATTTATCTGGCGCATGCCTGCGCGCGGGCCAGCCTGCTGGCTGCGAACGCCATTGACGGCGCGAAAACGCTGGCCGAGCTGCAGCTATTTATCAAAGAGCATCGTTAGGCTGCTTTCTCGCTATGGGACACATCGCTGGCAAACACGTAACCCAACCCACGAATGGTTTTGATCAGGGCTGGCTGGTGCGGGTTAACCTCGATCTTCCGGCGCAGGCGCATGATCAACACGTCGATCGTGCGGTCGAACACGTCAGCACTTTCGCTGTGGGTCAGCTCAAGCAGTCGATCGCGGCTCAGCACCCGACGGGCATTTTGCGTAAGGGCCAACAGCAGGCCGTACTCGCCCTGGGTTAAGGGCACGGTATTACGCTGCGGATCGCTGAGCTCACAGCGGGTGGTGTCGAGGGTCCAGCCATTAAAGGTAATCCCCGCGACGGGCGCCGCGGGGGGTTCTGCCGCCAGCACGCCCGTACGGCGCAGCACCGCTTTCACCCGTGCGACCACCACACGCGGGTTAAACGGTTTGCCAATATAATCATCGGCCCCCATCTCCAGCCCCACCACCACATCTGACTCACTGCCCAGCCCGGTTAACATCACAACCGGCAGCGCCGGACGCTGCTTTTGCAGCTGCAGCAGAACCTGCAGGCCGTTGATATCCGGCAACATCATATCCAGCAGGACAAGCGCGATATTCGGCTCCTGCTGTACCTGGCGCAGTGCATCCTGGCCGTTATGGCAGACCAGCACGCTAAAGACGTGCTCGCTGAGCACATCCTGAAGCAGTTCACAGACTGCCGTATCGTCATCAACCACCAGAATCGCCGGTTTCATCGTATGCTTCCGTCAGGAGATTATGTTAAGTCTGAACTATTCTGCCGTCGGCTCCAGTCAAATGGTTTTTTCAGTGACGGAAATTCAACCCATGTCACATCCGCTGCCCTGTCGACACGTCAATTTTGACGATTCGCTGTTTCTGGTCAGCGTTTTCGTCGCCAGCAGGCCGTAAAGTCTGGGTATACCCATACTAAAAACATGGCATAGAAGCTGCATAGTGGGGTGCGAATGATTCGATTAACTGGAGCAGACTGATGAAAAAAGTCGTCACGGTTTGCCCTTATTGTGCCTCAGGTTGCAAGATCCACCTGGTGGTCGATAACGGCAAAATCGTCCGGGCGGAGGCCGCACAGGGGAAAACCAACCAGGGCACGCTCTGCCTGAAAGGTTACTACGGCTGGGATTTTATTAACGATACCCAAATCCTCACCCCGCGCCTGAAAACCCCCATGATCCGTCGCGAGCGCGGCGGCAAGCTGGAAGCCGTCTCGTGGAATGAGGCGCTGGACTACGTTGCCACCCGCCTGAGCGCCATCAAGGCCAAGTATGGTCCGGATGCGATTCAGACCACCGGCTCCTCACGCGGAACGGGGAATGAAACTAACTATGTGATGCAAAAATTCGCGCGCGCCGTTATTGGTACCAATAACGTCGACTGCTGCGCTCGCGTCTGACACGGCCCATCGGTTGCAGGTCTGCACCAGTCGGTCGGTAACGGCGCAATGAGTAACGCGATCAATGAGATAGATAACACCGATCTGGTGTTTATTTTCGGCTATAACCCGGCGGATTCTCACCCTATCGTCGCGAACCACGTTATCCGCGCGAAGCAGAATGGGGCGAAAATTATCGTCTGCGATCCGCGCAAAATTGAAACCGCGCGCATTGCGGATATGCACATTGCGTTGAAAAACGGCTCGAACATCGCGCTGTTGAACGCCATGGGGCACGTCATTATTGAGGAGAATCTGTACGACCAGGCGTTTGTTGCGACCCGTACGGAAGGCTTTGAAGAGTATCGGAAAATTGTCGAAGGCTATACGCCAGAATCGGTCGAAGCGATAACCGGCGTCAGCGCGCAAGAAATCCGCCAGGCGGCAAGAATGTATGCCGGGGCGAAAACCGCCGCCATTCTGTGGGGTATGGGCGTGACCCAGTTCTACCAGGGTGTGGAAACCGTGCGTTCCCTGACCAGCCTCGCCATGCTCACTGGCAATCTTGGCAAAGCGCATGTTGGCGTGAACCCGGTACGTGGACAGAATAACGTCCAGGGCGCCTGTGATATGGGGGCGCTGCCGGATACCTATCCGGGCTATCAGTATGTGAAATTCCCGGAAAACCGCGCCAAATTCGCGAAGGCCTGGGGCGTGGAAAGTTTGCCTGAGCACACCGGATACCGCATCAGCGAGCTGCCGCACCGGGCGGCGCATGGCGAAGTGCGTGCGGCCTATATCATGGGTGAAGACCCTCTCCAGACCGATGCCGAGCTCTCAGCGGTACGCAAAGGGTTTGAGGATCTGGAGCTGGTGATTGTCCAGGATATCTTTATGACCAAAACCGCGGCGGCGGCGGATGTGATTTTACCGTCAACCTCCTGGGGCGAGCATGAAGGTGTCTACACGGCGGCAGACCGCGGATTCCAGCGCTTCTTTAAAGCGGTCGAACCGAAGTGGGATCTGAAAACGGACTGGCAGATCATCAGCGAGATCGCCACCCGCATGGGTTACCCGATGCACTACAACAACACCCAGGAGATCTGGGACGAGTTGCGTCATCTCTGCCCGGATTTCACCGGCGCGACCTATGAAAAAATGGGTGAGCTGGGGTACATCCAGTGGCCTTGCCGCGATGAGTCAGCGTCCGACCAGGGGACGTCGTATCTCTTTAAAGAGAAATTCGACACCCCGAACGGGCTGGCGCAGTTCTTCACCTGCGACTGGGTCGCACCGATCGATAAACTCACCGATGAGTATCCGATGGTGCTCTCCACCGTGCGTGAAGTGGGCCACTACTCCTGCCGTTCGATGACCGGCAACTGCGCCGCGCTGGCGGCGCTGGCGGATGAGCCGGGTTATGCGCAAATCAACACCGCCGACGCGGAACGCCTTGGTATCGAGGACGACGCGCTGGTGTGGGTGAACTCGCGCAAAGGGCGGATCATCACCCGGGCGCAGGTCAGTGACCGACCCAACAAAGGGGCGGTGTACATGACCTACCAGTGGTGGATAGGTGCCTGTAACGAGCTGGTGACGGAAAACCTCAGCCCGATAACCAAAACGCCGGAGTATAAATACTGCGCCGTTCGCGTGGAGCCGATTGCGGATCAACACGCGGCTGAACAGTATGTGATTGACGAATATAACAAGCTGAAAGCCCGACTACGCGAAAGCGCAATGGGTTGAAGCCGTTAATTGAACGTTGAATAAAGGGAGTGAAATATTCGCTCCCTTTTTATTTCCGCTTAATTCATTAAAAATATCAATTATTACTCTGGAAAGTAGCTCGCAGAAATAATGTAATTTACGCCGAATAGAATTACATCTTTGCATTTTAATTCAGGGAGATAAGATGTGCGACGGGTGCTTAAGACTTTCTGTCTTGAGCATTAGTGAGGGACAGAAAGTAGAAAGCCCCGGGAAATTTTCATTTACCCGAGGCTACTCTCCCTCAACTACCAACAAGTTGAGAGTAGCCTCTTATTCTTTTTTTGACAAGGAGTAAAAGGCATGACGCCATTAAAAACTGCGTTAGGCATCGTTTTTATTATCTGCCTGACGATAGTGATCTTTACCTTTATTACTCGCGGTAAGCTCTGCGAGTTTTCAATAAAGAGTGAGCATCAGGAGGTGGCGGCAAAATTAGCCTGCAACGCAGGCTAACCTCTACGGGCGGAACAACGGTTCCGCCCGGCTTGCAGGATGCTGAGGTCTTAATGCACCCATTCTTTTCTTTTGCGCCCGCGATTATACTGCGCGGCGTGTACCCAGATGATAAGCATCCATGAAACCCATTTTTCTGTTGTTAGTGTTTTTAACGTCCTTCGCCCGCGCGGATGAGATAGGCAGCCAGTACCAGAAACAGGCAGAAGCCGGCGATGCCCGTGCCCAGTATTATCTTGCCGATACGTACTTCAGCTCCGGCGACAGCAAGCAGTCTGCGCTGTGGGCCGAGAAAGCCGCGAAAGGCGGGGATGTCGACGCCATGGGATTGCTCTCGCAAATCCTCTTTACGCAGGGTAATTACGCGCAGGCCAAAGTCCTGGCCCAACAGGCGAACATTGCTGGCAGCAAACGCGGCGCGATCATGCTGGCGCGCATTCTGGTGAATACTCAGGCAGGTAAAACGGACTATCCCCAGGCCATCAAATTGCTGCAGACGGCCACCGAAGATATCGACAACGACTCGGCGGTCGATGCGCAACTGCTGCTGGGGCTGATTTATGCCAACGGCGTAGAGGTGGCACAGGATGACGTGAAGGCCGCCTCGTGGTTCAAGCGGAGTTCAGCCCTTTCGCGTACGGGCTACGCCGAGTACTGGGCAGGGATGTTGTTCAGACAGGGGGAGAAAGGTTTTATCACACCCAATAAACAGAAAGCACTGTACTGGTTGAACCTGAGCTGTACTGAAGGGTTTGATACGGGGTGCGAAGAGTTTGATGCGTTGAGCGGGGAATAATCTGCCGGGTGGCGGCTTCGCCTTACCCGGCCTACAAACCCCGTAGGCCCGGTAAGCGCAGCGCCACCGGGCTTTTTACCTTACCGATCGGCCGTCTTATCAAAACGACCCAGCACCTCGCGTTCATACGCCAGCGCTTTTTTACGATCGAATTTGTGTTCCCACTTGGCGATCACCAGCACCGCCAGCGCATTACCCACCACGTTCAGCGCCGTACGCGCCATGTCGAGGATACGATCCACACCGGCGATAAACGCCAGACCTTCCAGCGGAATGCCGACGCTGCCCAGCGTCGCCAGCAGCACCACGAAGGAGACGCCCGGCACGCCCGCGATACCTTTTGAGGTAACCATCAGCGTCAGCACCAGCACGATCTCCTGCCACAGCGACAGGTCAATGCCGTACAGCTGCGCAATAAAGATAGCGGCGATACTCTGGTACAGCGTCGAACCGTCCAGGTTAAACGAGTAACCGGTAGGCACCACGAAGCTGGTAATCGAGGCCGGCGCACCATAGGCCTCCATCTTCTCAATAATGCGCGGCAGCACGCTCTCTGAGCTTGCCGTGGAGTAGGCCAGAATCAGCTCATCTTTGAGGATACGGATCAGGATCCAGATGCTCAGCCCGCACAGACGCGCCACAATCCCCAGCACCACCAGCGCAAAGAACAGGATGGCGAAATGCACCAGGATCACCAGCTTCGCCAGCGGCCACAGGGAGGCAAAACCGAAGTTCGCCACGGTGACGGCAATAAGCGCAAACACCCCGACCGGCGCGTAACGCATCACCATGTGGGTCACTTTAAACATGGTTTCGGAGATAGAGCGGAACACCGTTACCAGCGGTTCACGGTGCGTCGCCGGCAGCGAGGAGAGTCCCAGACCAAACAGCACGGAGAAGAAGATGATAGGCAACATCTCGCCCTTCGCCATCGACGCCACAATATTAGTCGGCACCAGCGACAGGATCGTCCCCATCAGGCCGTGCGCATGGCTTTGCACGTCAGCGGTTGTGCTTTGGTATTTCGAAATATCCACCGTTGCCAGTTGCGACATATCGATCCCGGAACCTGGCTGGAACACGTTCGCCATGGTGATACCGAGAACGATCGCGACCGTAGTGATCACTTCGAAATAGATAATGGTTTTCGCCCCGATGCGGCCTAACTGTTTTGCATCGCCAACGCCCGCAATACCGACCACCAGCGTCGAGATCACAATCGGTACCACAATCATCTTGATCAGATGAATAAAGATATCCCCTGCCGGAGAGAGCAGGTTGGCAATCAGCCATTCGCGGCTGTCGCTGTGATAGTGGAGGTAACTGCCCAGTAAGATGCCCAGCATAAGGGCTAGCAAGATCTGCCAGGCCAGGCTGACTTTAACGTTTTTCATAGAAACTGACTTCCTCAATGAAGCTCCTCAGTCACGCAATGTGAATGAATACGGAGACATACTGAAAGGGTATGCATTGTGTTGCGTTGGTTTATGGGATTTTTTAACGCGGCGTATGAGTATCATTTGCGCGGCCTGTTGCGCAAGCCTTAAAGAACGACGCATTTCACTCATAAAAGCGACGATGACGGGGTTTGTTCTAATTCTGATAAATAACCGTTTGTTATAAAAACGCTTTTTTAAACATAAATGTGAATAATCGTCAGCATAAATTATTTTCCTTCAAACTTTCATTCGCTCATTTTTCAACCTGTTCAAACAATGCGTGATCTGCAGCCCAAATAATAAACAAAGCTTGTAAAGCCCCTACAATTAACGTTTTTGCGACATATTATTAACATCTTACAAGGAGAAAAAAAGCCATGAGCCAAATACACAAACATGACATTCCCGCAAACATTGCGGACCGTTGCCTGATCAACCCGGAGCAGTACCACGAGAAATATCAGCAATCTATCACTGCCCCGGACGCTTTCTGGGGTGAGCAGGGCCATATCCTGGACTGGATCAAACCCTATCAGAAGGTGAAGAACACCTCCTTTGCACCCGGCAATGTCTCCATTAAATGGTATGAAGATGGCACGCTGAACCTGGCGGCGAACTGCCTTGACCGCCACCTTGCCGAGCGCGGGAATGAGACGGCCATTATCTGGGAAGGCGATGATGCCTCGCAGAGCAAACACATTACCTATAAAGAACTGCACCGCGACGTGTGCCGCTTCGCCAACGTCCTGCTGGAAAGAGGCATTAAAAAAGGCGATGTGGTCGCGATCTATATGCCGATGGTGCCGGAAGCGGCGGTGGCCATGCTGGCCTGCGCCCGTATCGGCGCGATTCATTCCGTTATTTTCGGTGGCTTCTCGCCAGAAGCGGTTGCCGGCCGTATTGTCGATTCCAGTTCAAAACTGGTGATCACCGCCGATGAAGGCGTGCGCGCAGGGCGCGGTATCCCGCTGAAGAAAAATGTCGACGAAGCGCTGAAAAACCCGAACGTTAAAACGGTAAGTAACGTTATTGTCCTGAAGCGCACCGGCGGCAAAATCGACTGGAACGAGGGGCGTGACCTGTGGTGGAGCGATCTGATTGAGAACGCCAGTGACCAGCATCAGCCGGAAGAGATGAACGCGGAAGATCCGCTCTTCATTCTTTATACCTCCGGTTCAACCGGCAAACCGAAAGGGGTGTTGCACACCACCGGTGGCTATCTGGTCTATGCGGCCACCACTTTCAAATACGTCTTCGACTACCATCCTGGCGACATCTACTGGTGTACCGCCGACGTGGGCTGGGTGACGGGACACAGTTACCTGCTGTATGGCCCTTTGGCCTGTGGTGCAACCACGCTGATGTTTGAAGGCGTGCCAAACTGGCCGACCCCGGCGCGGATGTGTCAGGTCGTCGACAAACATCAGGTCAACATCCTCTACACCGCCCCAACGGCGATCCGCGCCTTAATGGCGGAAGGGGATAAAGCCATTGAAGGCACAGACCGTTCTTCATTGCGCATTCTCGGGTCCGTCGGCGAGCCTATCAACCCGGAAGCCTGGGAGTGGTACTGGAAAAAAATCGGTAACGAGAAATGCCCGGTGATGGACACCTGGTGGCAGACCGAAACCGGCGGCTTTATGATCACCCCGATGCCGGGCGCCACACAGCTGAAAGCCGGATCCGCCACCCGTCCGTTCTTCGGCGTGCAGCCTGCGCTGGTGGATAACGAAGGTCATCCGCTGGAAGGGGCCACCGAAGGCAACCTGGTGATCGTCGACTCCTGGCCGGGCCAGGCGCGTACCCTGTTCGGCGACCACGATCGCTTCGAGCAGACCTACTTCTCAACCTTTAAAAATATGTACTTCAGTGGCGACGGCGCGCGTCGTGACGAAGATGGCTATTACTGGATCACCGGACGCGTGGACGACGTACTGAACGTCTCCGGCCACCGTCTTGGCACCGCGGAGATTGAATCTGCCCTGGTCTCACATCCGAAAATTGCCGAGGCGGCCGTGGTGGGTATTCCGCACAACATCAAAGGCCAGGCAATTTACGCATACGTCACCCTGAACCACGGGGAAGAACCGTCGCCAGAGCTGTATACCGAGGTGCGCAACTGGGTCCGTAAAGAGATTGGCCCGCTTGCCACGCCGGACGTGCTGCACTGGACCGATTCGCTGCCGAAAACCCGCTCCGGAAAAATCATGCGTCGTATTTTGCGCAAAATCGCGGCGGGAGATACCAGCAATCTCGGTGATACCTCAACGCTCGCGGATCCTGGCGTGGTGGAAAAACTGCTCGAAGAGAAGCAGGCCATCGCAATGCCATCATAATGTTTTCTCCCTCTCCCTGCGGGAGAGGGCCGGGGTGAGGGCATCAGACCGCACCTTCCCCCCCTCACCCTAACCCTCTCCCCACAGGGGAGAGGGAACTAAAAACAAACCCACCTTACCTCTGGAGAACTCTGTGATGAATAACGATATTTGTCAGCAGATAGAGAATAGTGCGCACTACAGGGAGCTCGTCGATAAGCGGCAACGGTTTGCCTTCATTCTTTCCATCATCATGCTGATTATCTACGTCGGCTTTATTCTGCTGATCGCCTTTGCGCCGCACTGGCTGGGTACCCCGCTGCACGAGGGCACCAGCGTGACGCGCGGTATTCCCATCGGGATTGGCGTGATTGTGGTTTCATTTGTGCTGACCGGCGTCTACGTCTGGCGCGCGAACGGTGAATTCGATCGTCTTAATAAAGCGGTACTGCAAGAGGTAAAAGCATCATGAAGCGCGTCCTGACGGCGCTAGCCGCCACACTTCCCTTTGCCGCCCACGCGGCAGATGCCATTACCGGCGAGGTACAGCGCCAGCCAACCAACTGGCAGGCGATTGTGATGTTCCTGATTTTCGTCGTGCTGACGCTGTATATCACATACTGGGCGTCGAAACGCGTGCGCTCCCGTAACGATTACTACACCGCAGGCGGCAACATTACCGGTTTCCAGAACGGACTGGCGATTGCGGGAGACTTTATGTCCGCGGCCTCGTTCCTCGGGATTTCTGCGCTGGTGTACACCTCCGGCTATGACGGCCTGATCTACTCCCTCGGCTTCCTCGTCGGCTGGCCGATCATTCTGTTCCTGATCGCCGAACGCTTGCGCAACCTGGGCCGCTATACCTTCGCAGACGTGGCCTCATACCGTCTGAAGCAGGGGCCGATTCGCTCCCTCTCCGCCTGCGGTTCACTGGTGGTGGTGGCGCTGTACCTGATTGCGCAGATGGTCGGCGCGGGTAAACTGATTGAACTGCTGTTCGGCCTGAACTACCACGTCGCGGTTGTGCTGGTTGGCGTCCTGATGGTGATGTACGTCCTGTTCGGCGGCATGCTGGCGACTACCTGGGTGCAGATTATCAAAGCGGTTCTGCTGCTGTTCGGCGCCAGCTTTATGGCCTTTATGGTGATGAAGCACGTCGGGTTCAGCTTCAATAACCTGTTTACCGAAGCGATGGCGGTCCACCCGAAAGGGGAAGCCATTATGAGTCCGGGCGGGCTGGTGAAAGACCCGATTTCTGCCCTGTCCCTCGGTCTGGGCCTGATGTTCGGTACCGCTGGCCTGCCTCACATCCTGATGCGCTTCTTCACCGTGAGCGATGCGCGAGAAGCGCGTAAGAGCGTCTTCTACGCCACCGGTTTCATGGGTTACTTCTATATCCTGACCTTTATCATCGGCTTTGGCGCCATCATGCTGGTGGGGGCGAATCCGGCGTTTAAAGACGCGGCGGGTGCGCTGATTGGCGGGAACAACATGGCAGCTGTGCACCTGGCTGATGCGGTGGGTGGCAACCTGTTCCTCGGCTTTATCTCGGCCGTGGCTTTCGCCACCATTCTTGCGGTGGTGGCAGGTTTAACCCTCGCAGGCGCGTCTGCGGTGTCGCACGACCTCTACGCTAACGTCTTCCGTAAAGGGGCAAGCGAACGTGATGAGCTGAAAGTCTCTAAAATCACCGTGCTGGTGCTGGGCGTGGTCGCCATTCTGCTGGGCATTCTGTTCGAGAAGCAGAACATCGCCTTTATGGTGGGGCTGGCCTTCTCCATTGCCGCAAGCTGTAACTTCCCGATCATTCTGCTCTCCATGTACTGGTCAAAACTGACCACCCGTGGGGCGATGATTGGCGGCTGGCTGGGTCTGCTGACGGCAGTGATCCTGATGATTCTGGGTCCGACCATCTGGGTGCAAATCCTCGGTCACGCCAGCGCCATCTTCCCGTACGAATACCCGGCGCTGTTCTCGATCGCCGTGGCGTTCATCGGTATCTGGTTCTTCTCGGCCACCGACAACTCGCCGGAGGGTAACCTGGAGCGAGAGAAATTCCGCGCCCAGTTTATCCGTTCACAAACTGGTCTCGGCGTTGAGCAGGGCCGCGCGCACTAAGCCTTTCTCCCCGGTCGTTCTGGCCGGGGAGCTTAAAACATCACCCACGCCACCAGCGGCGCAATCAGCACCATCACCACGCCTGAAAGCATCATCACCAGGCTTGCCACTACGCCCTCCTGCTGACCCAGTTCATACGAGCGTGCCGTGCCCGCGCCGTGCGACGCCGCGCCAAACCCTGCGCCTTTGGCCATCCCTTCCCGAATAGAAAGCCGCAGAAAGAGCATATCGCCGACCGCCATCCCAAAAACGCCCGTTACCACCACGAACAGCGCCACCAGATCCGGCTGCCCGCCGAGCGGTTTCGCGGCCGCCAGCGCAAACGGCGTGGTCACCGAGCGCACGGCCAGGCTGCGCTGAATTTCATCGGGCAGCGTAAACAGCCGCGCCAGCCAGACGGAACTACAGACCGCCACCACCGTGGCGGTGAGCACGCCGGCGCTGAGCGACATCCAGTGGCGTTTGATGATCGCCAGGTTGTCGTAAACGGGAACGGCAAAGGCGATGGTCGCCGGGCCAAGCAGCCACAGCAGCCAGTGGGATTCACCAATGTAGTCCTGCCAGGAGATATGACCAAAAACCAGCATCAGCACCAGCAGGATCGGTGTGAAGACCAGCGGCATCAGCGGCAGAGCATGAAAACGGCGATACAGCCGCTTGTTGGCGAAGTAGATCCCCAGCGTGGCAATCAGGCACAGGACGCTTATCTGAAAGTTAGTCATGTTTGTGCCTGCTGATTTCAAAGCGATAGACTTTATCCACCACCCAGGCGGTCGCCCCCAACACCATCAACGTACTCAGTGCGATGACCGCGAAGATGCGCCAGCCGTCCACCATCAGCAGTTGGGCATAGTTCACCACCGCCACCACGGCAGGGACAAAAAACAGCAGCATCTCTGCTAACAGCCAGCGCGCGCCGGCGCGTACCCAGTTAAGGGGGATCACGCGACAGAGGATAAGCGTCAGCATCAGCAGCATCCCCACCAGGTTGGCAGGCAGCGGCAGATGGAGCCAGCCGACAAGATATTCGGCGAAAACAAACAGTCCCGCGTAGAGCAGTACCTGAACCGGTACCTGGAGTCGTTGTACAACGGCAGGCGTAACACGGCTTAACGCCACGGCCATGGGGGTTTTCCTCAAAAATGAGACGAGGCGCCAGTATAGTGAGCGCACGGTGTGGACTGAAATGAATTAAAATCATCACAGGTATAGTTTCGAGGAATAATCATGGACATAAGAACGCTGCGCTATTTTGTCGAAGTGGTTCGCCAGCAAAGTTTTACCCGCGCAGCGGAGAAGTTGTTTGTTACCCAGCCCACCATCAGCAAGATGCTGAAAAACCTCGAAGATGAACTGAACTGTACCCTGCTGATCCGCGACGGGCGCAAGCTGTTGCTGACCGACACCGGACGCGTGGTGTTCGAACGCGGGCTGGCGATTCTGGCGGAGTTCCGCCAGCTGGAAGCGGAGCTGGATGATATAAACCACCTGACGAAAGGGGTGCTGCGCCTCGGCATTCCACCGATGGTGGGAATGATGATGGCCGGGCCGATTAGCCTGTTTCGCCAGCGTTACCCCGGCGTTGAGCTGAAGATTTCGGAGTTTGGTGGGTTAACCGTACAGCAGGCCGTCACCAACGGTGAGCTCGATGTGGCAATGACCGCCCTCCCCGTTGAGGAAGAGAGCGGTCTGGCGACGCTTCCGCTCTTTAGCCACCCGCTGTGCGTGCTGGTTCCCCGCTCCGGCGACTGGCTGAAGAGAGACTCGGTGAAGCCTGAATTGCTCGGTGAGCACCCTCTGTTGATCTACAACGAAGACTTCGCCTTAAGCCGCCAGCTGATGACGCTGTTTCAACACCATAACGTTAAGCCGCGCATTGCAGTGCGCAGCGGCCAGTGGGATTTCCTGGCGGCGATGGTGCAGGCAGGCGTAGGCATTGCCATCCTGCCGCAGCCGATATGCGAACGTCTGGATAAAAACACGCTGCGCTGGATCCCTCTGGAGAGCGACCTGCACTGGCAACTGGGGATGATCTGGCGTGAAGGGGTCTATTTGTCCCAGAGTGCGCAGGCGTGGTTGCAGTGTTGTGAGGGGTTTTGGGTGCGGTCTGAATAGTGCCCTTCTCCCTCTCCCTGTGGGAGAGGGTTGGGGTGAGGGCATCAGACCGCACGGACTACTGATTCTCTATCAACAACGCTTCCAGCAAATCCAGATCGTGCAATAGCTTTTGCAGCGTCTCGTTGCTGATCTGGCGCGTGGCGCGCAGATGGTACAGCTCGGCACGCTCTGAGCGCAGCGCCGCCAGGCGGAACCGGCGCTCCAGGTTCTCCTCCTGCAGCGAGCTTTCCACGTCGTTACGCCCATCGGCGCGGCGACGCAGGTTACCAATCACCCGGGAACTGACTTCCGTCAGCAGCTGATTGTCGATGTTCTCTTCCGCATCCGCGGCCAGACGCTCTTCCATTTTCTGAATCGCGACAATCGCCACTTCAGCGGTGGCCGCACGCGCGATACGCTCCTCTTTGTGCTGCTGAGTCGAGTCCCCCGCGTCAATATGCTGTAGCAAAATCGGCAGCATAATCACGCCGACAAACAGGGAGAACAGGATCACGCCCGCCGCCAGGAACACCAGTTCGTAACGCGCCGGGAAGACATCACCCGTGGGCAGCAACAGCGGAATGGAGAGCACACCGGCGAGGGTGATCGCCCCGCGTACGCCGGCAAAAGAGGCAATCAGCAGCTCACGCGTGGTCCACGAGCCGAACTCCATCGGTTTTTTCTTCAGGAAGCGCACGCTGAACTTTTTCATCGTCCACAGCCAGCCGAAACGCACCAGCATCAGCGCCAGGTAGATCAGCACGATGTCGGTAAACAGCATCCAGACCTCAACGTTCGGGTCGGCTTCGGCCGCCACCAACGAGGATTCCATAATGCCCGGCAGCTGCAGGCCCAACAGCAGGAACACCATGCCGTTAAAGACGAATTCCAGCATGGCCCAGGTGCTGTTGGCACGCAGGCGCATGGCCAGCGGCGCGCGGCGCATCACGCCGGAGCGGGTGATGGTCATCCCTGCCGCAACCGCCGCCAGAATGCCCGACACGCCAATATGTTCAGCAATCAGATAAGAGGCAAACGGCAGCAAAAACAGCAGTACAATCTGCGTCGCCGGCTCATCGCCGCCCCAGCGGCTGAGGAAGCGCAATGAGCGACCGTACAGCCAGCTCACCACGAAGCCTGCCAGGATCCCGCCAATGGCCACTTTAAAGAACTCCAGGGTCGCGCCGCCGACGGTAAAGACCATCGTCCCCATCGCCACGGCCACGGCAAATTTCAGGGCGACCAGACCGGAGGCGTCATTCATCAGCGCCTCACCCTGTAAAATCCCCATGATTTTCTTCGGAATACGGCCTTCACCCACAATGCCGGACAGCGCCACGGCATCGGTTGGCGACAGCACGGCGGCCAGCGCAAAAGCCGGAATTAATGGGATGCCGGGTACGGCCCAGTAGATGAGAAAACCAATCCCGACCACGGTGACCACCACCAGCGCCAGCGCCAGGCCCAGGATCTCTCGTCCGTGCTCAAGGAACTCACGCGTCGGCGTTTTCCAGCCATCGGCAAACAGCAGTGGCGGGATAAACAGCACGAGGAACAGTTCGGGGTCAAATTCCACGTGCAGGCCAAACGTCGGCCACGCCAGCAGCGCGCCGATGGCAATTTGCATTAATGGCAGGGGGACCTGAAAGGGCAGTACGCGTGTAACCACCCCGGATAGCGAGACCACAAGGGTCATGATGAGTATTGTGAAGAAGATTTCCATGCGTTCCCTGTTTGCTGTGTTGCTTATTTACTACGGAAGGCGTCGTGCCTTTTATTCTATCTTCCCCAGAGTAACGTAAAAGGCAACAGGATGAGTCCTGAAAATAAAAACGGGCGGCCTGAGCCACCCGTTTTCGCATCAAAGGACAACTCAGATTGCCCAGCCGCCCGCGTAGAACGCCACCAGCGCAACGGCAATAACCACGGTACCCACGTTCAGCTTGCGCCACTCACCGGAGACCACTCGGCCAATCACCAGCGACGCGAAGCCGATCATAATGCCGGTCACGATGTTACAGGTCAGCACGATAAACACCGCGGTAATCAGACCTGACATGGCGTCGACGAAATCCGCGAAGTCGATTTTCGCCACGTTGCTCAGCATCAGCAGGCCAACGTACATCAGCGCTGGCGCGGTCGCGTAGGCCGGAACCAGATAGGAGAGTGGCGAGAGGAACAGGATCAGCATGAACAGCACGCCAACGGTGATCGCTGTCAGGCCGGTTTTACCGCCTGCCGCCGTGCCCGCTGCGGACTCGATATACACTGCCGCAGGCGCCGCGCCCACCAGGCCAGAGAAGACGCTGCTCAGGGAGTCGGTGGTCAGCGCTTTGCCACCATCAATAATCTGGCCGTCTTTATCCAGCAGGTTTGCCTGCCCCGCAACCGCACGGATGGTCCCGGTCGCATCAAACACGGCGGTCATCACCAGCGCCAGCACGCTTGGCAGGATCACCGGGTTCAGCGCGCCAACGATATCCAGGCTGCCAATCAGGGAGTTACCTTTGTCATCGCTCAGCGACGGCATGGCGAAAATGCCGGAGAAGTGAACGTTCGGATCGAAAATCAGGCCGACAATGGAGACGCCGATAATCGTCAGCAGAATGCCGCCCGGGACTTTCAGTTTTTCCAGACCGATAATCACCGCCAGGCCGATCAGCGACATAATCACCGGGAAGCTGGCGAAATGACCCAGCGCCACCGGCAGACCGTCCAGCGGGTTCTTGATGACCAGACCGACGCCGTTGGCGGCGATCAGCAGCAGGAACAGGCCGATACCGATGCCGGTACCGTGCGCCACGCCCTGCGGCAGGTTGCGCAAGATCCAGCTACGGATACCGGTCGCTGAAATAACGGTAAACAGCACGCCCATCAGGAACACGGCACCCAGCGCAACCGGGACGCTGATCTGCTGGCCCAGCACCAGGCTGAACGCGGTAAACGCGGTCAGAGAGATGGCGCAACCAATCGCCAGCGGCAGGTTCGCCCACAGGCCCATCACGATAGAGCCGACACCGGCCACCAGACAGGTCGCCACAAAGACCGCCGCGGGCGGGAAGCCCGCTTTGCCCAGCATGCCCGGCACCACGATGACGGAGTAAACCATCGCCAGAAACGTTGTCAAACCGGCAACGATTTCCTGGCGCACGGTGCTGCCGCGAGCCGAAATTTTAAACATGGCGTCAAGTGAACCGCCAGTACGCGCAGATGGCGTAGACATAGAAAACATCCCCTGAGAGTTTTTTAGGAAGTCTGTAAGCAAGGTGGAGACGCCGCTGCCAGCTAAACGTCAAATCCTTGTGTTGCGTTTGCGACGAAAGGGCGTCGCAAAAAAAGCAAACGTTTAGCTCCGCACTTACAAACGGGTGGTCAAATTAAGGCAAACGATTATCCAGCCTAATACCCGCCCTTTTCAACTGAACTTTATCGTTTTTCGCTAAAATTCACTTATGACGCTGAAGAAATAAACAGAGGATGCGCAAACGTTATCGTTTATGCGCAATGTGTTTACATTTCAATCCTCACCCGGGATAGATAGCGGGCCACCCTTCTCCAGGGTTTTTTGCCAGCCCGGGCTGTTCTCCACCTTTGTCTTCCATGCCTGAATATGCGGCAGGTTGTTGATACCGCCGCGTGCCAGCAGGGCAAAGATCGGAAAGCTCATCTGAATGTCAGCCATACTGAGCGCTTTCCCGGCAAACCAGCTGTTTTCAGCAAGATGAGACTCAATAAAGCGCGCATGGGTTTCCAGCTGACGGTTGAGATACGCTTTCTGCACCCCTTGCCCCAGCGCTTTCCCCAGGGTTCTGATACCAAACGGCACGGGCGGCTTGCCGAGACTATTAAAGACCAGCTTCATTAACAGCAGCGGCATCAGCGAACCTTCCGCGTAATGCAGCCAGAAGCGGTACTGCACCTTATGGGCCGGATCTAAAGGCTTAAACCGGGACTCGGGATCGTACGTTTCCTGCAGGTATTCCAGAATGGCGCCGGATTCGGCAAGGATCAGTCCGTTATCTTCAATAACTGGTGATTTGCCCAGCGGATGCACCTTTTTCAGGGAGGCCGGTGCCAGCATGTTCTTTTCCCGCTGGTAGTGAACGATCTCATACGGCAGCGCGAGTTCTTCCAGCGCCCAGATCACGCGGTGCGAGCGCGACTGGTTGAGGTGGTGTACCGTGAGCATGGTTTTCTCCTGTTATTCATACTTTTTAACTATAGAAAATCGAACAACACCGCGAAAAAAATTCGGCTAAAAAAGCGTGGGGGCGGCTGGCGAAAAAACGGGTCTTGCATAGAATTAAAGTGTCAGCACAATCCGGAACCTCCCCAACCAGCTCGACACGAGGGGTGCTGATGTCGGGGGAAACCCTCCCGTGAACCAGCGGGATAGAGTGAAAGACAAAGACCGGGAAAAACTAAAGCGCCCTTATGTGGCGCTTTAGTTCTTTATTATGCTTTTTGCCGGGTGGCGCTTCGCTTACCCGGCCTGGGTTCTCGGTTTTGCAGGCCGGGTAAGACGCAGCCGCCACCCGGCAAACCGATCTCAATCTTCTTCCAGCAACCGCGCCCCCGTCCCCTGCTCGCCCAGCCTGTCTCCCGGGTTACGCAGCGGACAATCGCTACGCGACAAACACCCGCAGCCAATGCAGCCATCCAGTTCATCACGCAGGGCGACCAGCGTATGGATACGCCTGTCCAGCTCTTCACGCCACTGGGATGACAGCTCTTTCCACTCTTTCGGGCTCAGCGTATGCCCTTCCGGCAGTACGCCAAAGGCTTCGCCAATCGTGGCCAGGGGAATGCCGATTCGTTGCGCAATTTTGATAATCGCCACGTAGCGGAGCACGTCGCGGGTGTAGCGCCGCTGGTTTCCGGCGTTACGAATGCTTTTGATTAACCCTTTGCTTTCATAGAAGTGGAGCGCCGACACGGCAACACCGCTTCGCTTAGCCACTTCACCGGGGGTTAAAAGCGCTTTTATTCGCGGCAATCTCTTTTCCATAAAACCTCTTTACCTCAAGTTAACTTGAGGAATTATACTCCCCCGCAGAGAAAACGACGAATTAACCGAGATAGTTGTATCTACAGAGGGGCAACCTTATGTCGCATCAGCAGATTATTCAGACGCTTATTGAATGGATTGATGAACATATCGACCAACCGTTGAACATTGATGTGGTCGCGAAAAAGTCGGGCTATTCGAAATGGTATTTACAGCGAATGTTCCGCACGGTTATGCATCAGACGCTGGGTGAGTACATCCGTCAGCGCAGACTGCTGCTGGCGGCGCAGGCGTTACGCTCAACGCAGCGGCCGATATTTGATATCGCGATGGATCTTGGCTACGTGTCGCAACAGACCTTTTCCCGCGTATTTCGCCGTGAGTTTGACCGCACGCCGAGCGATTATCGCCACCAGTTGAACTAAGTACGATCAATGCAAAGGTTGCTGCTGCCAGGTCATAAATTCCTGGGGCGGCATCGCTTTCGCGAAGTGCCATCCCTGACAGTACTGGACGCCGCGCTTCAGCAGCCAGCTTACCTGCTCTGCCGTCTCAACCCCTTCCGCAATGGTTTTAAGCCGCAGACTCTGAGCCATCTCGATGATGTGTTCGGCGATCAGGTGGCTGGTGCTGTTGGTGGTTAAGGTATCGATAAACGATTTATCGATTTTCAGAATATCCACGTTCAGCGAGTAAAGGTTATGCAGGTTCGAGTAACCGGTACCGAAATCATCGATCGCGACTTCATAGCCCGCCTGACGAAAAGCCTGAATCACCGGCGTGGTTTTGGGAACATCGATAAAACCGCGTTCCGTCACTTCTATTTTGATTTGCTGGGCACGGACGGCGTAGTGGCGGGCCTTGTCAGAAATCATGGCAATCAGCCGCGAGGAGTGAAAATCCGTGGCCGACAGGTTAATTGAAATATAGAGATGCGGATGCCCGGCCAGGAAATGGCCCAGATCGCTGAACACCTCCTCAACGACATAATCCGTGATCCGCTCGCTCATGCCCTCTTTTTCCGCCAGCGGAATAAACTCTGCCGGGCTCATCACCTGCCCGTTAAACCCCGGCCAGCGTAACAACGCCTCCGCGCCCACACACTGATTATTCTTAATATCAATAATCGGCTGATAGTGTACGCAAAGCTGACGCTTGTTCAGCGCCCGGTGCAACAAGCGCCCTGGCGAATTAAGCTCACGATGGGTACGGGACCATACCAGCAAAATAATCATGCTGCAGATCATGCCCAGCGGCAGCGTCAGCGTCGCCTGATGATAAAGCGTTTCATAAAAGCGTTTATTCGATGTCGACACAATCGCCGCAATCGGTCTTTTGGGCGATTTTACGACCGTATAAAAACGGTTATCTTTTTGAAATACCGATTCCTTATCCCGAATCATCGAATTTAATAACGACACGTTGGCTTTCTGGCTAACGGAAAAGAACGCATTGGTAACCGTGTCGTATACTCCCCATGAAAGGGAATGATCTTCGGACATGACTTCGCTGTATGAAAGTGGATTAACCACCACCACATAATTTCCGCGCTGCATATATGTCATTTTATAGCCAGTATAAAATGGGGTATCGCGATAATAATAGATAGCGACGTCAGGTTTCCGGGTGTAATTAGCAACGGGAATGGCGTAGGGATGATCCGGTGTAAAAACGGTCGAACAAAGAAAATTCTGACCTTCCGCATAAATTAAATCGGCAACAAACAGGCGGCCACGAACCACGTTCAACATATATTGACGGTGTTCCGGCGTACAACGCTCACCCTGATATTTTTTAGCCTCAATCCGGGCCAGATCAACCTGATGAATAACCAGCTCGGTCTTGTCTAAAGCCAGTTCAGCAAAGGTGCGTAGCTGGGCGCTTGTTTCAGATACGGCTCTTAGCTGGGCAAACCATAGCGCAAGCATCACCGGCAGCATAACTACCATGATGATCCCTACCACCCTGAGCATCTTGCGCCGTGCGCTACGATTCATTTCCCGCCCTATATCCCTGCATGTTGTACGCCTGTAGTAATGAAGGCCGGATGCTTTGTTAAACAGGTGATTACGTTGCATGAATCATGCGAAGTTAGCAACTGACTTTTAGTATTAAAAATCTTAAATTTCGTTATGACGATAATATTTTCCCGTAAGTGAAACTGTAAGTATTCGTTCCGTTTCAATTAAGGAAAATAATTATCCAGCCCGTAAGCGCGGTGGGAAGATAACACAACAGACGATCGTTGATTAAGCCAAACTTGTGACAGCACGAAAAAAGCACAACCCCATCATGACATTTTATGCTATTTGTTTGGGCGTATTTTGTGCATTGATTTATAAATAATCAGCCACCACCGTTTTTCCTCGTCCCGAATGCTTGGCCTCATATAATGCTTTATCGGCACGCCTCAGTAAGGCTGAAGTATCCCGCTGTCCCCCACTGACTTCGACAACCCCGGCACTAAACGACAGCGACAGCTTTCTCTCACCCACCACCAGCGGGTGTGTTTGCAGAAAGGTGCGCAGCCTGGCGGACAACTGCGCAGCGCCATTGCCGTCAGCGTGCGCCAGCAAAAGCAAAAACTCTTCTCCTCCCACGCGCCCTAACGCTGACTCTGAGGGCGCTAACTCACGGATCGCGTTACAAAAGTGAAGGAGCGCCGCATCGCCCACCGGGTGACCCCACTCATCGTTGATCTGCTTGAAAAAATCCAGGTCAAACATCAGGACACAAAAGTGGCTGTTAACCTCCTGCCGGGTATTGGCCGCCAGCGCAAGCTCCAGCTGCTGCAAAATCGCCGAACGGTTAAAGCAGCCGGTAAGATCGTCGGTGGTGGCTTTTACCTCCAGCTCCTGCTCGGCTTTTTTCCGCTCGGTAATGTCCAGCCCAATATTGAGAATAGAGTTGTCCGGCAACAGAATGTTGGACCACAGTACCGTCAGCCGGGTGCCGTCTTTGCGCAGCGGATGCCATTCATACATATCTTTAAGCGGTGAGACATTGACCGACTCCCTGACCCGCCGCCGCTCTTCAGGGTCGGGATAAAACAGCGCAAGCGGATCGGCATATTCAGCGATCTCCGCCATCGTCCAGCCGAACACTTTTTCACATTCGGCATTCCATAGCACGCAGCGGTTAAATTTGTCGAAAGAGTTCATTAACACCGGAGCCCGTTCAAACAGGGTCTTATATTGCGTCACGACGCGCTGCATTTCCTGGGCGGTTTTCTCCCGGGCAATAATTTCCGCGAAATAGTCTTTTAATTTTTCGACCAGCACCACGACGATATTTTTTAGAACCGGCAGAGAATAGAGTCGTTCATCAAACCCTAAAAAGAAATAGCCGCTGCAGTGCCAGTTATGGGTCGAAAGTTTGCACAGCACCCCGCTTTGCAGCTGCGCATAGCCGGGATGCTGAGGAGGAAATAACGCGCGACCAATATTCTCTTTCCAGTAGACCACCCGCCACGAACGATGATGCCGCTCAAGCAGAGTGCCCGCGAGGAAATCGGCAACCTCGAAGGGATGGCAGGTCATCTCCCCGGCGCTGACCACACGCTGCAGGCCGTCATCACCATTTACGCTGACCCAGGCAAGGCTTGCGCCCAGGGCGCGGCTGATAGTCTCCAGCATGTCGGCCAGTGAACATTGGGCATGAAGCTGGGGCATCAGCTTTGCCAGCGCATGCAGCGCCTGCATGCTGTCATTAATAATCTCACGTCGGTTTTCTTTCATTTTTTTTCGCTGATTATCAGGCGATAAACCGGACGCAACTTTCTTCAGATTCGAAATGTCGTCATACCAACGCCACAAGCTGGATCTCAGCGCAGCGAATTAAAACAACGTTGTGTGTAATTAAATACGTACAAATAAATAAAAAACAATAAAATTCAAAAACCTGAAAGGTTAGCTGCGAGTAAAATTAATTGTCCACTCAAGCATAAGCCATAGGGATATGGCTGTAAACGTTATACAACGCGCCCTCTTTTGCATCGATTTTGCTATCTCAATGAATTCATTATAAAGAGTACGGGGAATGAGAGCTTAGCCTGCAAAGATATATTTTCTCTCAGGCGAATAGAGTTTACAGGCAGCGAGGAATCCCTCTTTTTCATCAGCCCGGGACTGGCGAATAAAACAGCAAACGTGATATAGTTCACACATCTTATGTAACGAAAAAATCTGTTTCATTCAGTTCGTCTGTTTTGTAGAGGATGGGGTTTATGGCAACCATTACTACCAGCATGGTTCTCTTGCGCTGGCCTTTGTTGAGTGCGGTACTGATGTTTTTAGCCAGCACGCTGAACATTCAATTTCGTAAATCTGACTACACGGGCCTTGCTGTCATCAGTACGCTGTTAGGACTGGGCGCGGCCTGTTGGTTTGCAACAGGTCTGCTTGGCATTACCCTGCTGGATATGGCCGCCGTCTGGGAAAATATTAAAGTGGTAATGGTTGAAGCAATGAGCCATACACCACCGGACTGGCCGATGGTGATTACCTGATTCCTTCCGGCATAAAAAAACCCAGACCATAGTCTGGGTTTTTTGTTTTTACGCGCTGGAAATCAGAACGGAATGTCGTCGTCGAAATCCATTGGCGGTTCGTTAGACGGCGCCGGCGCAGACTGCTGCTGCGGACGAGACTGTGCGCCGCCGCTGAACTGGTTGCCGCCCTGTGGCTGCTGAGGCTGACCCCAACCGCCCTGCTGCTGGCCACCACCTGCTGGTGCGCCACCGCCCTGACGGCCACCCAGCATCTGCATGGTGCCACCGACGTTAACCACCACTTCAGTGGTGTACTTCTCAGCACCGGACTGATCGGTCCATTTGCGGGTACGCAGCTGGCCTTCGATATACACCTGAGAACCTTTACGCAGATACTCACCGGCCACTTCTGCCAGTTTGCCAAACAGCACAACGCGGTGCCATTCGGTCTGCTCTTTCATCTCACCGGTCGCTTTATCACGCCAGGATTCGGAAGTAGCCAGCGTAATGTTGGCAACTGCGCCACCACTCGGCATGTAGCGTACTTCCGGGTCCTGGCCCAGATTACCGACGAGAATCACCTTGTTTACGCCTCTGCTGGCCATGTTCGTGTCTCCTGAATACGTTTCTTAATAGTGTAAACGCGCGAGTGTACCATTTCCATGCTGCATTTTGATAGCTGCGAGATGGATTCCAGAGTTCTCGTGCGAACATAACATTGTTACACAGTCAGTCAGAAAATGCATTCCAATACTGTATATTCAAACAGGTCAAATTGTGTCATAATTAGCCGTTTCTGACAGCCGTTTGTCCTTCAAACAAACCAGGCAATCCGTGTTCCAACCGGGAAAGGTGAATGGATAAGATCGAAGTTCGGGGCGCCCGCACCCACAATCTCAAGAATATCAACCTCATAATCCCTCGCGACAAACTCATCGTCGTGACCGGGCTTTCGGGGTCTGGCAAATCCTCACTGGCTTTCGACACTCTGTATGCCGAAGGACAGCGTCGTTACGTTGAATCACTCTCTGCGTACGCGCGTCAGTTCCTGTCGCTGATGGAAAAACCGGATGTCGACCACATTGAAGGCTTGTCTCCTGCTATCTCTATTGAGCAGAAGTCCACCTCGCATAACCCGCGCTCAACGGTCGGTACCATTACCGAAATTCATGACTACCTGCGTCTGCTGTATGCCCGCGTGGGTGAGCCGCGCTGCCCGGACCACGACGTCCCGCTGGCGGCACAGACCGTGAGCCAGATGGTGGATAACGTGCTGTCGCAGCCGGAAGGCAAACGCCTGATGCTGCTGGCGCCGATCATCAAAGAGCGTAAGGGCGAGCACACCAAAACGCTGGAAAACCTGGCAAGCCAGGGCTATATCCGCGCCCGTATTGATGGCGAGGTGTGTGACCTGTCCGATCCGCCAAAGCTGGAGCTGCAGAAGAAGCACACCATCGAAGTGGTGATTGACCGCTTTAAGGTGCGTGACGATCTCGCCACGCGTCTGGCGGAATCGTTTGAAACCGCGCTGGAACTCTCCGGCGGTACCGCCGTGGTCTCCGACATGGACGACCCGCAGGCGGAAGAGCTGCTCTTCTCCGCCAACTTTGCCTGCCCGATTTGCGGCTACAGCATGCGCGAGCTGGAACCGCGCCTGTTCTCGTTCAACAACCCGGCGGGCGCCTGCCCGACGTGTGACGGCCTGGGTGTGCAGCAGTATTTTGACCCGGATCGTGTGATCCAGAATCCGGAGCTGTCGCTTGCGGGCGGCGCGATCCGCGGCTGGGATAAGCGTAACTTCTACTACTTCCAGATGCTTAAATCGCTGGCAGAGCACTATAAGTTCGACGTGGAAGCGCCGTGGGCCAGCCTGAGCCCGAACGTGCACAAAGTGATCCTGTTCGGTTCCGGTAAAGAGAACATCGAGTTCAAATATATGAACGATCGCGGCGACACCTCCGTACGTCGCCACCCGTTCGAAGGGGTGCTGCACAACATGGAGCGCCGCTACAAAGAGACCGAATCCAGCGCGGTACGCGAAGAGCTGGCGAAGTTCATCAGCAACCGCTCCTGCGCCACCTGTGACGGCACCCGTCTGCGTCGCGAAGCGCGCCACGTGTTTGTGGAAAACACCGCACTGCCGACCATCTCAGACATGAGCATCGGTCACGCAATGGACTTCTTCAACAATCTGAAGCTCTCTGGCCAGCGCGCGAAAATCGCCGAAAAAGTGCTGAAAGAGATCGGCGATCGTCTGAAGTTCCTGGTCAACGTCGGCCTGAACTACCTGACGCTTTCCCGCTCGGCAGAAACGCTCTCCGGCGGTGAAGCCCAACGTATCCGTCTGGCAAGCCAGATTGGCGCAGGCCTGGTCGGCGTCATGTACGTGCTCGATGAGCCGTCCATCGGCCTTCACCAGCGCGACAACGAGCGTCTGCTCGGTACCCTTATTCATCTGCGTAACCTCGGCAACACGGTGATTGTGGTTGAGCATGATGAAGATGCGATCCGTGCTGCCGACCATGTTATCGACATCGGCCCGGGCGCGGGCGCACACGGCGGCCAGGTGGTCGCGGAAGGCACCCTGAAAGACATTATGGCAGTGCCAGAATCGTTAACCGGCCAGTACATGAGCGGCAAGCGCAAGATTGAGGTGCCGAAGCAGCGCGTGGCGGCGAATCCGGAGAAAGTGCTTAAGCTCACCGGCGCGCGCGGCAACAACCTGAAAGACGTCACCCTGACGCTGCCGGTTGGCCTGTTTACCTGTATTACTGGCGTATCCGGTTCCGGTAAATCGACGCTAATCAACGATACGCTGTTCCCGATTGCGCAGACGGCGCTGAACGGCGCGACGCTGGCCGAACCGGCACCGTACCGTGATATCCAGGGGCTGGAGCATTTCGATAAGGTTATCGACATTGATCAGAGCCCGATTGGCCGGACCCCGCGTTCCAACCCGGCGACCTATACCGGCGTCTTTACGCCCGTACGTGAGCTGTTTGCAGGCGTTCCGGAAGCGCGTTCGCGCGGCTATACGCCAGGTCGTTTCAGCTTTAACGTTCGCGGCGGCCGCTGTGAGGCGTGTCAGGGCGACGGCGTGATCAAGGTGGAGATGCATTTCCTGCCGGATATCTACGTGCCGTGCGACCAGTGCAAAGGCAAACGCTATAACCGCGAAACGCTGGAGATTAAGTACAAAGGCAAAACGATCCACGAAGTGCTGGACATGACCATCGAAGAGGCGCGTGAGTTCTTTGACGCCGTACCTGCGCTGGCGCGTAAGCTGCAGACGCTGATGGACGTGGGGCTGACCTACATTCGTCTGGGGCAATCCGCCACCACGCTGTCAGGGGGCGAAGCGCAGCGCGTGAAGCTGGCGCGTGAGTTGTCCAAACGCGGTACCGGTCAGACGCTGTATATCCTGGATGAGCCGACCACCGGTCTGCACTTTGCCGATATCCAGCAGCTGCTCGACGTTCTGCATCAGCTTCGCGATCAGGGCAACACCATTGTGGTCATTGAACACAACCTGGACGTGATTAAAACCGCGGACTGGATTGTCGATCTCGGCCCGGAAGGCGGCAGCGGCGGCGGTGAAATCCTTGTCTCCGGCACCCCAGAGACCGTTGCAGAGTGCGAAGCCTCGCACACCGCGCGCTTCCTCAAGCCGTTGCTGTAATTGTCACACGGAGAGTTGCTGTCGGGTCGCTTCCGGCAGCAGCTCAACTGCCTGCTGATAAGACGCGTCAACCAGATAGTATATTTGTGAGCCTGGCAGAGACCCGTCAAGATAGACGGTACTCCAGTGGGCTTTATTGAGATGCTTGCTTGGCCGCACGTCATGGTGCTGCTGGCGTAACAAATCGGCCAGTTCCGGGCTGGTTTTCAGCGACGCCGCTGGACGCCCCTCAACCTCTTTCACCATCGCAAACAGGACGTCCCCCACTTTAATCTGGGTGGCTTTCCAGTCGCTATGAACGCTCTGCTCCGCGCCTGGTTTACTCATGCAGTACTGAAGTAGCTCCGAAATTGTCATCTTTATTCCCCTTGTAGCGTGGCGATAATTTTACGCGAACCACCGTGAATACGATGCTCTCCCAGCCAGATCCCCTGCCATGTTCCCAGCATTAGCCGCCCATGGTGTACCGGCAATATCAGCGATACGCCCAGCAGGGAAGATTTGATATGTGAAGGCATGTCATCGTCGCCCTCATAGTCGTGCTCATAAGGCGCGTTGTCCGGAACGGTCTTCAGAAAATGGTGCTCCATGTCAGACCGGACGGTGGGATCGCAATTTTCATTAAGCGTGAGAGAGGCAGACGTGTGCTGAAGCAGCAAATGCAGCAAACCCGTTTTGACCCGCGACAGGTCGCGGATTTGCCCGATGACTTCATCCGTCACCAGGTGAAATCCGCGTGGTTTAGCGCTTAACGTCAGGGTCTGTTGATACCACATGTGCTGCTCCGTAATGAAAGATGAATCTTTCTAAGTGTGCAGCAAGAAGACGAAAGGTAAAACCCGCAGCAGCGAGATTTGACTAAAAAAGAGTCAAAGTCGCTGCCTGGGGCTTAATACTCCGAGTTGACGATCACCTCTTCGCCAAACTTTCCGGCCATCGGCAGCGGTCGATAGGTCGAGTTAGAAGCGCGTAACACTCTGATCCCTCGGGCCCCGACGTCATGCGCAGCGGTAATGTCGTTATCTGAATCACCGTAGAACAGTTTGATATTTTTCATTTCCAGCCACTGGGTTTTGGTGTTTTGCCCTTCTTTGTCACCCGCAAAGATCACCGGGTTCATGTTGGCCGCCGGGATCATGAAATCATCCTGCAGGGTTTTAGAGACGGTTTCCGTTTTGGTCTGACTACGTCCGGTGACAAAGTAAATGCTGTCGCCGCGCTTCACGTGCATGGCGATAAGCGCGCGGGCCACCTCTTTCGGGATGCTGAATTCGTCCCAGCCGTTGTTCATTTTTTCCCAGAATTCGGGGTTTTTCAGATACGCTTCGCTGTCGGGGGAATACATTTTTTTGCCGCGCCAGAATCCCGGGCTGGAGAACAGAACGGTATCGTCAATATCAAAGCCCACGGCCATTGGCGGACGCCCCATCAGGCTGTTCTCGATCTGGGCCACGGAAACCCAGTGAATGGGTGCCTGTTCGGCAAGAATGGCAGCGGTGGTGCCGGTGTAAAGCGGCGTCGGGGCGGAAGCGCGCGCGACGACAGCACTGTTAAGCGAGAACAATAAGCAGGCGGCGCTGAGCGCCAGTGTGATCTTGCGCATATTTTCCCCTGAATATTCAGTTCGTTATCGTTTTATTTTGAGCGAATGGTCAAAAACTTTCCGACCATAACCCCAGCGGGAGGTGAAGGGAAGGAGTTTTTACTTATGAAGTCGAATAAAAAGAAGACGATCACAAAGCACAGAAGAGGCGTGTAGGCCCGGTAAGCGCAGCGCCACCGGGCGAAATTTTACACTGGTGCAAACAAAAAAGCCGGGTGGCGGCTACGCCTTACCCGGCCTACAAAGGGCATACAAGTAAGTAAATACTTACATTACAGCGGCAAATGCCTGCGCCACACGATGCACGTTACTGGCATTCAGACCTGCTACACACATACGCCCGCTGGCAATCAGATAGACGCCAAACTCTTCACGCAGGCGATCGACCTGAGCGGCGCTCAGTCCGGTGTAGCTGAACATCCCGCGCTGTTTCAGCAGATAGTCAAAGTTATGCCCCGGCACGGCCTCTTTCAGCACGTTAACCAGTTCCTGACGCATCGACAGAATACGCTTACGCATGGATTCCACTTCAGCAAGCCAGTTAGCTTTCAGCTGCTCATCACCGAGAACGGTTGCCACCACCTGCGCACCAAAGTTTGGCGGGCTGGAGTAGATACGGCGCACCGTCGCCTTCAACTGCCCCAGTACACGGCCCGCCGCTTCGGCGTCTTCGCACACCACGGAAAGGCCACCGACGCGCTCGCCGTACAGGGAGAAGATTTTCGAGAAGGAGTTACTCACCAGTGCAGGCAGCCCAGCGCTGGCAACGGCGCGGATCGCGTAGGCATCCTCTTCCATCCCTGCGCCAAAGCCCTGATAGGCAATATCGAGGAACGGGATCAGATTGCGCGCTTTCAGCACCTCAATCACTGCATCCCACTGAGCATTTGTCAGGTCTGCACCGGTCGGGTTATGGCAGCACGGATGCAGCAGGACGATACTGCGCTCCGGCAGCGTATTCAGTTTTTCCAGCAGCGCCTCAACGCGCACGCCGTTGGTTTCGCTGTCGAACCACGGGTAGGTCGACACCTTAAATCCTGCGCCTTCAAAAATCGCTACGTGGTTTTCCCACGTTGGGTCGCTGACCCACACTCCCGAATCCGGGAAATATTTTCTCAGGAAGTCGGCACCCACTTTAAGCGCACCCGACCCGCCCAGCGTCTGGATGGTCGCCACCCGTTTTTGCGCCAGCACGGCGTGATCGGCACCAAACAGCAACGGCGCGATGGTGTTGCGGTAGCTGTTGAGCCCTTCCATCGGCAAATATAGCGACGCACCGTGCGGCGCGGCGTTCAGACGCGCTTCGGCTTCAGCGACGGCTTTCAACTGAGGAATAATGCCATCCTCGTTGTAATACAGGCCAATGCTGAGGTTCACTTTATCGCTGCGAGGATCTTCTTTGAAACGCTCCATTAAGGAGAGAATGGGGTCGCCGGCGTAGGCGTCAACTTTCTGAAACACGCGATGTCTCCGGAATTCGATGAGGCAGGGAATTCAACAATAAACCGGAAGTGGGAGAAGATCGAGTGGATGTTAATAAAGTTGAAGTGAGGTTATTGGCCTCACTTCATTGTCGGTTCAATCGATGTATTTCATCACCACCCTTGATGTCAGGCGCGTGATAAGTTCGTAAGCACTCACTTTTGTCATTTCAGCAATGCGTTCAACAGGCAACCCTTCGCCCCACATCACCACATCGTCGCCGGGTTTATCCTGGGCGTCGGGCCCCAGATCGACGCATATCATGTCCATCGCCACCCGACCCACAATCTTCACTTCGCGGCCATTGACCAGAACCGGCGTACCGGACGGCGCGGCGCGCGGATAGCCGTCGCCATAGCCCATTGCCACGACGCCGAGACGGGTATCACGTTCGCTGGTCCAGGTGCCGCCGTAACCTACCGGCTCACCCGCTTTGTGTTCGCGCACGGCAATCAGATTAGACACCAGAGACATCACCGGCTGGAAACCCAGGTCCGGTCCCCAGGGTTTGTTCTCCAGCGGCGACACGCCGTAAAGAATGATGCCCGGGCGAGCCCAGTCGAGGTGCGACTGAGGCCACAGTAAAATTCCGCCGGATGCCGCAATGGATCGCATTCCGGGCTTGCCTTCGCAGAAGGTGGTAAAGATATCCAGTTGCCGCTCGGTCTCACCGCACTCGGGCTCATCGGCGCGGGCGAAGTGGCTGACAATATTCACCGGCTGACGCACGTTTTTGCACTGGCACAAACGCTGGTAAAACGCGTCCGCGTTCTCCGGACGCACACCCAGACGGTGCATGCCCGTGTCGAGCTTCATCCACACGGTGACCGGTTCGCTTAGCTCGGCGGTTTCCAGTGCGGCGAGCTGCTCTTCGTTATGCACCGCCGTGTGAAGATGCTGGTCTGCAATGGTCGGCAAATCTGTGGCTTCGAAAAAACCTTCCAGCAGCAGAATCGGTTGCGTGATCCCCCCCGCGCGCAGGCGGAGAGCTTCTTCAAGACGGGCGACGCCAAAGGCGTCGGCATCGGGGAGCGTTCGCGCGGTCTCGAGAAGACCGTGTCCGTAAGCGTTCGCTTTCACGACTGCAACGAGCTTGCTGGCGGGTGCCAGTTCACGCAGACGTTGCAGGTTGTGTCGCAGAGCGCGGCGGTTGATGACGACTGTTGCCGCTTGCATTTGGATTCCTTAGAAATTACTCATCATCATATTGAGGACCGGCATAGTTGTCGAAACGCGACCACTGGCCGTTAAAGGTCAGACGCACCGTCCCAATCGGGCCGTTACGTTGTTTACCAATAATAATTTCGGCGATCCCTTTCAGGTCGCTGTTCTCGTGATAAACCTCATCACGGTAGATGAACATGATTAAGTCCGCATCCTGCTCGATGGAGCCGGATTCACGCAGGTCGGAGTTGACCGGACGTTTGTCGGCACGTTGTTCCAGGGAGCGGTTAAGCTGCGACAGCGCCACGACCGGCACGTGCAGCTCTTTGGCTAACGCCTTGAGCGAGCGGGAAATCTCGGCGATTTCCAGCGTACGGTTGTCGGAAAGCGACGGCACGCGCATCAACTGAAGGTAGTCGATCATGATAAGACCAATGCCGCCGTGCTCGCGGGCGATACGGCGCGCGCGGGAACGGACTTCCGTCGGCGTCAGGCCAGAGGAGTCATCAATATAGATATTACGTTTTTCCAGCAGAATGCCCATGGTGCCGGAGATGCGCGCCCAGTCCTCATCGTCAAGCTGACCGGTACGGATGCGGGTCTGGTCCACGCGCGACAGCGATGCCAGAGAACGCATCATGATCTGCTCGGAGGGCATCTCAAGACTGAAGATGAGTACCGGCTTGTCCTGCAACATCGCCGCGTTTTCGACGAGGTTCATCGCAAAGGTCGTTTTACCCATCGACGGACGCGCGGCGACGATAATCAAATCCGACGGCTGCAGGCCGGCGGTTTTCTTGTTGAGATCGTCATAGCCGGTGTTCACCCCGGTCACACCGTCATGCGGCTGCTGGAACAGCTGTTCGATACGGGCGACGGTGGCGTCGAGGACATCGGCGATGTTTTTCGGGCCTTCGTCTTTATTGGCGCGGCTTTCGGCGATTTTAAAGACGCGGGACTCGGCGAGGTCGAGCAGATCTTCGCTGGTGCGGCCCTGCGGATCGAAACCGGCTTCGGCGATCTCATTCGCCACCGAGATCATCTCGCGGACAACCGCACGTTCGCGCACAATGTCGGCGTAGGCGCTGATGTTCGCCGCACTTGGCGTGTTTTTCGATAATTCTGCCAGATAGGCGAACCCGCCGACGCTGTCCAGTTGACCCTGACGCTCCAGCGATTCCGCGAGCGTGATCAGGTCAATCGGGCTGCCCGATTCCTGCAGACGTGCCATTTCGGTAAAGATATGACGGTGCGGACGGGTGTAGAAATCCTCAGACACTACGCGCTCAGCGACGTCGTCCCAGCGTTCGTTATCCAGCATTAAACCGCCCAACACCGACTGTTCCGCTTCAATCGAGTGCGGCGGGACTTTTAACCCTGCGACCTGGTAATCACGCTCGCGAGGTTCAGTCTGTTTGTTGAAGGGTTTGTTTCCTGCCATAGTGAATGGAGTTACCGAGATAAAGAGTGGGTCGAAAGATTACCACATTCTGGAGGAAGCATGGCAACACGTATTGAATTTCACAAGCATGGTGGCCCTGACGTACTCAAAGCGGTGGAGTTCACCCCCGCCGCGCCTGGCGAAAATGAAGTGCAGGTCGAAAACAAAGCCATCGGCATTAACTATATCGATACCTATATTCGCGGCGGTCTCTACCCGCCTCCGTCACTGCCGAGCGGGCTGGGCACCGAGGCGGCCGGTATCGTCAGCAAAGTGGGCAGCGCGGTTAAGCATCTTAAGGAGGGCGACCGCGTGGTGTATGCGCAATCGGCTCTTGGGGCTTACAGCTCCGTCCATAACGTCCCGGCGGATAAAGCCGCCCTGCTGCCCAACGCCATCACCTTTGAGCAGGCGGCGGCCTCGTTCCTGAAGGGGTTGACCGTTTACTACCTGCTGCGCAAAACCTATGAAATAAAACCTGACGAGCAGTTCCTGTTTCATGCCGCGGCGGGTGGCGTCGGGCTTATCGCCTGCCAGTGGGCAAAAGCACTGGGCGCGAAACTGATCGGTACCGTGGGCAATGCGCAAAAAGCGCAGCGCGCGCTGCAGGCGGGTGCCTGGCAGGTCATTAACTACCGTGAAGAGAGCATTACCGAACGGCTGAAAGAGATAACCAACGGCAAAAAAGTCCGCGTCGTGTATGACTCGGTTGGGAAAGATACCTGGGAAGCGTCGCTGGACTGTCTGCAGCGTCGTGGGCTGATGGTCAGCTTCGGGAATGCGTCAGGCGCGGTGACCGGGGTGAATCTCGGCATTCTGAATCAGAAAGGCTCGCTGTACGTCACGCGCCCATCCCTGCAGGGTTACATCACCAACCGGGAAGAGCTGGAGGAAGCCAGTAACGAGCTGTTCTCGCTGATCGCCAGCGGGGTGATAAAAGTGGATGTGGCAGAGGCGCAAAAATATCCGCTAATCGATGCGCAGCGCGCACATGAGGTGCTGGAGAGCCGGGCCACGCAGGGGTCGAGTTTGCTGATTCCCTGAGCCCTGAAAAGAAATTGGGCTTCCTTAAGGAAGCCCTTTCTTTTTTTAGTTCGGCTGTATGTAGGGTACAGCTCGATGAATTCTTTAGCGGCAGCCATAGTGACAGATTCGATAAGTAAATCCTATTCTGTTCTAAGCCCTGCTGCCGGAAAAGTTACAAGTATGTGACGAACCCCTCAATACCTTAGTAACGAAAGCGGTTATTGCGCTGATAAGTGGGCAGTTTTGGTGATTTTATCGCCCGTATCACCCACACCACGGCAATGGCCAGCAGTAACCACGGCAACAGCTTGATCGTCAGGGCAAATAACCCGCCGATAACCATCACCACCGTCGCCACGACGATAGCCGCCAGAATGCCGAGCAGCGACACACCTGTCGCTAACAGCATGACAAAAAAGCCAATCACAAAAAGTAGTTCCAGCATGGTGCTCTCCCACGAGTTCCCGAGTAATGCAACAGGCATTACAATATTCATGCCAAATCTAACTTATTGTTCTTAAAGCAAAACGCCCCGCGACATGTCGCAGGGCGTGGTGAATTTGACGAACTTTTAGCGAAAATTATCGCTTATCTGCCACCAGTCGCAGCGCATGTTCCAACACGTCGATATCGGCGCCGGCTTTATGTGCATTCTCGCTCAGGTAGCGACGCCACTGGCGCGCCCCGGGGATCCCCTGGAACAGGCCGAGCATATGGCGGGTAATGTGGCCAAGATATGTGCCGTTACTCAGCTCGCGCTCAATGTAAGGATACATGGCACGCACCACGGTAACCGGGTCGATGTCTGCCCCTTCAACACCAAAGATTTCGCGATCGACCGACGCCAGAATGCCCGGGTTTTGATACGCCTCGCGCCCGACCATCACGCCATCCATATGTTCAAGGTGCGCTTTCGCCTCTTCCAGCGACTTAATGCCGCCGTTGATCGACATCGTCAGGTGCGGAAAATCACGCTTCAGCTGATACACGCGAGGATAGTCCAGCGGTGGAATTTCACGGTTCTCTTTTGGGCTAAGACCAGAAAGCCAGGCTTTACGCGCGTGGATGATAAACATCTCGCATTCGCCTTTCCCGGAAACCGTATTGATAAAATCGCACAGGAATTCGTAGCTGTCCTGGTCATCAATGCCGATGCGGGTTTTGACCGTCACCGGGATGGAGACCACGTCGCGCATCGCCTTGATACAGTCCGCCACCAGCTGAGCGTTCCCCATCAGGCACGCGCCGAACATGCCGTTTTGCACGCGATCGGACGGGCAGCCGACGTTGAGGTTGATCTCGTCGTAGCCGCGCGCTTCTGCCAGCTTCGCGCACTGCGCCAGCGCGGCCGGATCGCTGCCGCCCAGCTGCAGGGCAACCGGATGCTCTTCCTCGCTATAGGCCAGATAATCGCCCTTGCCGTGAATGATTGCGCCCGTGGTCACCATCTCGGTGTACAGCAGCGTATGGCGGGAGAGCTGACGCAGGAAGTAGCGGCAGTGTCTGTCCGTCCAGTCGAGCATCGGCGCAATGGAAAAACGGTGTGCGGGAAAAACAGTCTGTAATTCTGACGACATGGCGAAGTTTTAAGCATCTGGTGGAAAAGGGGCGCTACTATAGCACAAAGAAAAGCCGGAGGCGCAGCGCCTCCGGTGGACTTTAGAACGTCATGCTCAGTTGAGCCCCTGCCCCCCAGGTCTCGTCTTCGCCGTACAGGCCCATCAGGTCAACATGCACGGTGCTAAACGGCGCGAAACCGACACCGCCGGTAAAGACATTGCTGTCGTTACCCTTCACGTCTGCGCGATAACCCGCCCGCACCGCCAGCCAGCTCAACGGCGTGACTTCGGCACCGACGCCAACATACTGTGACGTATCTTCGCTCTTGAAGCCCTTGGTTTCCGTCAGATCACCATCGGCAGTCAGCGTCACCAGATCGTTGTGCCAGGCGGCCCCGGCGGTCACCAGCGGACGGATCTGGTAGGTGTCTTTATAGCTCACCACTTCTCCCGTACGCCCGTTGCGGATACGGATATCTTTGGTGTCGATATCACGCGACATCAGGTTTTGTCCGCTCACGCCGACGGTCCAGTTTTCGCCGAAATCGGCCGCAATCCCGGCATCCACGTTGAAGCCCGTATCGTCTGTACGGTAGCGGCTGTCGTTCCACTTATTACTGTCGTAATCGTAGATTGAGGTGGTGTAGTTATAGACCCAGGTTTTTTGCAGTTTTGGCGTCACACCCACGGAAACCGGAACGCCGCCAAGATCGAACTGACGGGCAATGGCAACGCCATAGTCGGACACAATTGCCGCCCGGCCAGAGGCCGTCGAGTTGAGGTTTTTGGTGATTTGGTCCGTGCCGTTCAGCGCAGCATCCAGCGCGACGCCGGCCGCGACCGCATCACTGTTTTGAATACCGCGGAGGTAATCAATATCCTGCTGGTCGATCGACGAACTCACCCGACCATGGGCGTAGCCTTTCGCCATAAACGCCACAGAAAGGACATCGTTAGGGATACTCACGGCAATGCCTGCCCCTGCCGTAGCGCGTGCGGTCTTGCCCTTGAGATAGTCCAGCTCATCGGCAAGATCTTTTGCCGCGCCCTGGAACTGGTTAATAGAACCTAATGGATTGGTGATAATTTCAACCGGTGTAAGATTATCCACCACATCCTTATAGTGATTAATTTTGTCGTTGATATTATCAATCTCGTCCTGAAGATTGTCTTCATCCGTGATCTGCGCGCCAACCGAAGGCAATATGACCGTCACATCATCGTCCGGTTTTGCCTTTGCCAGCAGCGCGGGGTTGATTAACGCCCCACTGCCATAGCTTCCCGAAGCCACGCCGGTGCCACCCATTGCGTCGCTGCGTGATTCTGTCCAGGTATTGGCTGCTCCCGCCTGATTTGCCATAAACAAGGAGACAGTAATGCTAACCACCGAAAATTTAAAATTTTTTTTCACAGTATGCCCGTTATAGTCTGTTATGAAATAACCCCTGTCTGTTATCACCCAAACAGGAACGAACTATTGCTGTGAATAAGTAGTAAAAGACCCGCTAATTCTTTCCCTAAGTAAAACTTCCTTACGGCCTGTTGTAATTTGTGACGGCCCTCAATATTTATAGAAGAGGAAATTATTTTTTCCCAGGTTTTCCATCATGCGGCCCAAAAAACTGGGGAGGATGGTCTACCCAGCGATCTTGCCGCGTGGCGGCGTACTCCGGGTTGAGCGGATAGTAGATACGGTTGTGCTTCTTGTTAGCCTCGCCAACGACCAGTAACCGAACCTCTTCGTCCGTGTTATTGATAAAGGTATGACAGATGCCGGTTCCGGCAGGAAAGCCTACGCTGTCGCCAGGCTCCAGCTTCCACAAATAGCCATTAATCCAGGCTTCAGGGTAGCCTTCAATCACGTAAATAAACTCTTCTTCATCGCTTTCCGCGTGGGGATAGGATGTCCTGCGTCCTGGCGGCAAACGCTCATGATGGATGCCAATGCGCCCGAGCCCGAGCTTGCGGGCCAGTGGCGCACCGATGGAAAACAGCTCATCGCTGTCGGGGTAAGTCGAGTCATCCGCACCTTCAACATCACGCCAGTGCCGAATACAGTCAGGTCTTTTCATTGTTTATCTCCCGGTTTGCGATGGCTCAGGTATAGCACAGACTGGCCGATCTCGGTGTTTTTAGCAGAACATGATAAAGTGAGGGTTTTCCGTCCTATAACATCCGGGGTGCTAAATGGATAAGTCCACAAAAGAGCTGTTAGCGCAGGCCGAAAAGCTGTGCGCGCAACGCAATGTGCGCCTGACTCCGCAGCGCCTTGAAGTGTTGCGTTTGATGAGTCTGCAACAGGGTGCCATCAGCGCCTACGATCTGCTCGACCTGCTCCGCGAAAGCGAGCCGCAGGCAAAGCCACCGACGGTCTATCGCGCGCTGGATTTCCTGCTGGAACAAGGGTTTGTGCATAAAGTCGAATCCACAAACAGCTATGTGCTGTGTCATCTGTTCGATCAGCCTACCCATACATCGGCGATGTTTATTTGTGACCGCTGCGGCGTGGTGAAAGAAGAAGGTGCGGAAGGTGTGGAAGACATTATGCATACGCTGGCCGCTAAAATGGGCTTTGCCCTGCGCCATAACGTGATTGAAGCACACGGGCTGTGCTCAGCGTGTGTGGAAGTGGAAGCCTGTCGTCATCAGGACGCGTGTCAGCACGACCACTCGATTCTGGTAAAGAAAAAGCCGCGTTAGCAGCAAAAGAAAAGGCGGCTTTTAAGCCGCCTCAGTGGGTTATTCAGCGTTACCAGCGGTAATCGTTACGGGTTTCCCAGTCTTTGACTTCGTTTTCCGCCTGGTCTTTTGCGTAGCCGTAACGCTCCTGAATTTTACCGACAAGCTGGTCGCGTTTACCTTCAATGACGGTCATATCGTCATCCGTCAGCTTACCCCACTGTTCTTTCGCTTTACCTTTGAACTGCTTCCAGTTGCCGCCGATTTCGTCTTTATTCATCATCGTGTCCTCTTAGTTAAGCGTCGGGTCGTAACGTCCGTTACGTTCTTTTCTGCTGGACGTGATAATTATTGTAGTTAAGGATTCCGCTGTTAGTTTTATATTCGGAATCTTTAACCGTCACGATATATCGTGGCGTGAGGGGAACCAGGTATTGTTTTGCCAGTGTCGGCGCCAGATAAACGCCAGCGATAACCCGCGCAGTGAGAGAAAGACGGCCAACGCCAGCCATAAACCGTGGTTACCAAGCCACGGAAGCGTCAGCAGCGTCAGGCCAAACCCGGCCGCCGCAACAGCCATGCTGTTACGCATTTCGGCTCCGCGCGTCGCGCCAATAAACATGCCGTCCAGCAGATAACACCAGACACCCACCACCGGCAAAATGACCTGCCAGATGAGATAATGGCTCGCCAGTTCGCGCAGTGCCGGCAGGGAGGTGAGTAACGCGATAATCTGTTCGCCAAAGCAGGCGTAAATCAGCGCGAATGCCAGCGCCACCAGACCCGACTGTCGACAGGCCGCCCGCCAGACATCCCGCAGATGCCCGCTTTCCCGTGCGCCATACGCCTGCCCCGAATGCGCTTCAACCGCATAGGCAAAGCCGTCCAGCGCATAGGCGGTAAAGGTCAGCAGTGTCATCAGGACGGCATTAACCGCAACGATGTCTGGCCCGAGCCGTGCGCCAAAGACCGTCAGTGCCCCAAAGCAGAGTTGAAGCAGCAATGAACGCAGCATGATGTCACGGTTGAGCGCCAGCAGCTTACGGATATTGCCGCGCCAGGCGGTTTTGAGCAGCGCAAGGGAGATCCCGCGCATCACCAGCACACGCCAGACCATCCACAGACCAATAATAAAGGTCCCGTATTCGGCAATCGCCGTCGCCAGCGCTGCCCCCTGCACGTTCATCTGCAGCCCCATTACCAGCCAAACATCCAGCACAATGTTGAGCAGGTTCCCCACCACCAGCAGAATGACAGGCGCACGGGCATACTGGACGCCCAGGAGCCACCCCAGCAGAACCAGATTAGCCAGCGAGGCGGGCGCGCTAAGCCAGCGGATTTCAAGAAAACGCCGCGCCTGTTCCAGTACTGCCTCGCTGCCGCCAACGATATGGAGTGCAAGGTCAATCAGGGGAGCGCGCAGTAAAACGATCAACGCCCCTGCGCCAAGCGCAAGCATCATCGGCTGAACCAGCGCACGCGCCAGACGCAACGGATCTTTTGCACCGTAGGCCTGCGCGGTAAGGCCGGTCGTACTCATGCGCAAAAAGAGCAACAGCATGAACAGAAAGCTGGTTGCCGTCGCGCCAATCGCCACGCCGCCAAGATAAACAGGCGAATCCAGATGACCAATAACGGCGGTATCGACCAGCCCCAGCAAGGGCACGGTGATATTGGAGAAAATCATCGGCAAAGCAAGACGCCACAATGCCTTATCGGATGCCGTCAGCAGTGACATGAAAAATACCGGAAGTGGGAAATGAATCAGGCTACAGCGGAGCTGTAGCCTGTCAGGAAAAGATTAAAGCCATTCACCGTTGCGAATCACCCCAACCGCCAGTCCTTCGATAGAGAAGTTCTGTTCACGGAGGTCCACCACAATCGGGGAGAACTCGCTGTTTTCAGGCAGTAACTGTACGGTGTTACCCTGTTTTTTCAGACGCTTGACGGTCACTTCATCATCAATACGTGCGACCACAACCTGGCCGTTTCGTACATCCTGCGTTTTGTGAACCGCAAGCAGATCGCCATCAAGAATGCCGATGTCTTTCATCGACATACCGCTTACGCGCAGCAGGAAATCAGCGCTCGGTTTGAACATACCAGGATCGACCTGGTAATGGCCTTCAATATGCTGCTGAGCCAGTAAAGGCTCACCTGCAGCAACACGCCCTACCAGCGGAATGCCCGTCTCTTCTTCCACCAGCAGGCGGATACCCCGTGACGCGCCCGAAACAATCTCAATGACACCCTTACGCGCCAGCGCTTTCAGGTGTTCTTCGGCAGCATTCGGAGAACGGAAGCCCAGACGCTGCGCGATTTCCGCACGCGTGGGTGGCATACCCGTCTGGCCGATATGATCCCGAATGAGATCAAACACCTCTTGCTGCCTGGTCGTTAACGCTTTCATTCCGCCCCCTGGGTGTATATACAGTTATGCTGTGAGTATATACAGTCAAAGGCGATTTTGGAACCAAAAACTGCACAAAAAACCAGGGACTTAATTATTCCTCGAGGCTCATCGGAAATGTGACCAAAGCAGCGTGACCCAGGTGATAACGGCAGTGATAATCGCCAGCAACACGGCAGCAGAGCCCATGTCTTTTGCCCGGCCTGAAAGTTCGTGGAAATCAGAGCCGATACGATCCACAACGGCCTCAATAGCGCTATTCAGAATTTCCACTATCATCACCAACAATACGGATCCGATCAGAAGAACGCGCGTTATCGCATCAATATCAAGGAAACAGGCGATAATCACCGCGACAATCGCGGCGATGCCCTCCTGGCGGAAGGCAGCTTCGTTGACCCACGCGGCGCGAAAACCTTTCCAGGAGTAGCCAGCAGCTTTGATGATTCGGGTTAACCCAGTGGTATTATTGGCCATTAAAAGAACCTTTTTTAAAAAAGAGCGTCAGTAACAGGGGCCGTAACGCGTTTCGCTACAGCCTGAAGTATGACGGGTAACAACAGAAATTTTGCGCGCTTTCTGTTATCCTTGCGCCGCAATTGCATTATTAACCAGAGGCTTTACATCGTTTATGTCCGGCTGGCCACGAATTTACTACAAATTACTTAATTTACCATTAAGCATCCTGGTAAAAAGCAAGTCTATCCCAGCAGAACCCGCGCTGGAATTGGGGCTCGATACGTCGCGTCCCATTATGTATGTTTTGCCTTATAACTCGAAGGCAGACTTACTGACGCTTCGCGCCCAGTGTCTGGCGCATGACTTACCTGACCCGCTTGAACCGCTGGAAGTTGACGGTACGCTGCTGCCGCGCTACGTGTTCATCCACGGTGGGCCGCGTGTGTTTACCTATTACACGCCAAAGGAAGAGTCCATCAAGCTGTTCCATGACTATCTCGACCTGCACCGCAGCAATCCTGACCTGGATGTACAGATGGTGCCGGTGTCGGTGATGTTTGGTCGCCGCCCGGGCCGCGAAAAAGGGGAAGAGAACCCACCGTTGCGCATGCTTAACGGCATCCAGAAGTTCTTTGCGGTCTCCTGGCTGGGACGCGACAGTTTCGTCCGTTTCTCCCCTTCCGTGTCGCTGCGTCGAATGGCGGACGAGCACGGCACCGACAAGATCATCGCGCAAAAACTGGCGCGCGTGGCGCGTATGCACTTCGCCCGTCAGCGCCTGGCTGCCGTCGGGCCACGTCTCCCGGCGCGTCAGGATCTGTTCAACAAATTGTTGGCCTCCAAAGCGATTGCCCGCGCCGTTGAAGACGAAGCGCGCAGCAAGAAAATTTCGCATGAGAAAGCCCAGCAGAACGCCATTGCGCTGATGGAAGAGATCGCCGCGAATTTCTCTTACGAGATGATTCGCCTTTCCGACCGTATTCTCGGCTTTACCTGGAACCGCCTCTATCAGGGCATCAACGTTCATAATGCCGAGCGTGTACGTCAGCTGGCGCATGATGGCCATGAGATTGTTTATGTTCCCTGCCACCGCAGCCACATGGACTACCTGCTTCTGTCTTATGTGCTCTATCACCAGGGGCTGGTGCCGCCGCACATCGCTGCCGGGATTAACCTGAACTTCTGGCCAGCAGGCCCGATTTTCCGCCGACTGGGTGCCTTCTTTATTCGTCGTACCTTCAAGGGCAACAAGCTCTACTCCACCGTATTCCGTGAATATCTGGGCGAGCTGTTCAGCCGTGGCTATTCCGTGGAGTACTTCGTGGAGGGCGGTCGTTCCCGTACCGGGCGTCTGCTCGATCCGAAGACCGGCACGCTGTCGATGACCATCCAGGCGATGCTGCGCGGAGGAACCCGTCCCATCACGCTGGTGCCAATCTACATTGGCTATGAGCACGTGATGGAAGTCGGGACTTACGCCAAAGAGCTGCGTGGGGCGACCAAAGAGAAAGAGAGCCTGCCGCAGATGCTGCGTGGCCTGAGCAAGTTACGCAATCTCGGCCAGGGCTACGTCAACTTTGGCGAGCCGATGCCGCTGATGACGTACCTGAACCACCACGTTCCGGAGTGGCGCGAGTCCATTGACCCTATCGAAGCGGTTCGTCCGGCCTGGCTGACGCCAACGGTCAACGGCATCGCCTCCGAGCTGATGGTGCGCATTAACAACGCCGGTGCGGCTAACGCCATGAACCTGTGCTGTACGGCGCTTCTGGCTTCACGTCAACGTTCGCTAACCCGTGAACAGCTGACAGAGCAGCTGGATTGCTATCTGGATATGATGCGCAACGTGCCGTATTCGGTTGATTCAACCGTGCCTTCTGCGACGGCCAGTGAGCTTATCGATCACGCGTTGCAGATGAACAAGTTCGAAGTCGAAAAAGACACCATCGGCGACATCATCATTCTGCCGCGCGAGCAGGCCGTGCTGATGACGTACTACCGCAACAACATCACCCACATGCTGATGCTGCCGTCGCTCATGGCGGCCATTATTACCCAGCATCGTCGCATCTCGCGCCAGGCGCTGTTGCACCACGTTGAGACACTCTACCCGATGCTGAAAGCGGAGCTGTTCCTGCGCTGGAGCAAAGACGAGCTGGCGGGCGTGCTGGATAAGCTGACCGAAGAGCTGCGTCGTCAGGGATTGATCACCGTGACGAATGACGAGTTGCACATCAATCCGTCACGCTCCCGTACCCTGCAGCTGCTGGCGGCCGGTGCGCGCGAAACGCTGCAGCGCTACGCCATTACGTTCTGGCTGCTGAGTGCGAACCCGTCCATCAACCGCGGTACGCTGGAGAAAGAGAGCCGGACGCTGGCACAACGCCTGTCCGTGCTGCACGGCATTAACGCGCCTGAATTCTTCGACAAAGCGGTCTTCAGCTCCCTGGTTCTGACGCTGCGTGATGAAGGTTATATCAGTGATACGGGTGATGCCGAGCCGGAAGAGACGCTGAAGGTTTACCAGATGCTGGCAGAGCTGATCACCTCAGACGTGCGCCTGACGATTGAGAGCGCCACGCAGGGCGAGTAATACAATGCCGGGTTATGGCCCGGCCTGACGCCCTGGATAATAAAAAGGCCCGGTAAGCGCTAACGCTACCGGGCCTTATTTTTTGAGCGTTGTTAACGCGTCGCGTTTAGCTCAATAGCGTAAACGCAATCATTCCGACAATCGCCCCTGTCGTGCCAAGGATGGTTTCCATCAGCGTCCAGGTTTTCAGGGTTTGCGCTTCGGTGGCGCCGGTAAACTTGCCGAACAGCCAGAATCCGGCATCGTTAACGTGAGAGACCACAATCGAACCGCCCGCGATACAGACAGAAAGCGCGGCCATCTGTGCACCAGAGTAGTTGAGCTGTTCAATCACCGGCATCACCAGACCCACGGCGGTTAAACACGCCACGGTTGCGGAACCCTGGATGATACGCACCGCCGCCGCCAGCACGAAGCAGGTGACGGCAATCGGTAGCCCCATCCCGGTCAGCGCTTCGCCCAGCGCCGGGCCGACGCCAGAATCCACCAGCACCTGCTTGAACACGCCGCCGGCACCGATCACCAGCAGGATAATCCCCGCAGGCTGCAGCGCTGCACCGCAGATTTCCATCACCCGGTCTTTCGCCATTCCCTGACGCATCGCCAGGCCGTAAATCGCTACCAGACAGGCCACCAGGATCGCCGTGAACGGGTGACCAATAAACTCAAACCACTCATACGCGGTGGAGCCCACCGGCACAAAGCGCGCGGCGATGGTTTTCAGGCCCACGAGAACCAGCGGCAGCAGGATCAGCGACAGGCTGAAACCAAAGGAGGGCATTTTGCCTTCGCCCAGGTGCGGCTCGGTGACGTCATCCGGGATGTGCAGTTCAACGTAACGGCTGATGAAGTTGCCCCACAGCGGGCCGGCAATAATCATCCCCGGGATCGCCGCACACAGGCCAATCAGGATCATCCAGCCAAAGTCAGCATGCATCTGGGAGGCCAGCAGCATTGGCGCGGGCCCGGGTAGCAGAAACGCTGCCGCTGCCGCCACGCCCGCAAACAGCGGAATCACCAGCTTCACGAGGTTAGTGCCGGTATGGCGCGCCATAGAGAACGCCACGCTAATCAGCAGCACCACAGCAACCTCAAAGAACAGCGGCAGCGCGCAGATCAGCCCCGCCAGACCTATCGCATAGTGCGCGCGGCTGTGGCCGAAGGATTTCAGCATCTTGACGGCAATCTGGTCGACCGCGCCCGTCTCGTGCAAAATCTTGCCAAACATGGCACCCAGCGCGACCACAATCGCCAGGAAGCCCAGCGTGCCCCCCATCCCTTTTTCCATCGTCGCGGCGATCTTGTCGAGCGGCATACCGGAAAAGAGACCTGCACCAATAGAAACCACCATCAAGGCAACAAAGGCATGCATACGTGCCTTCATCACTAAAAACAGCAGCAGCAATACGGAACCCACTGCTGTCAAAACTAGCGTTAATGTACTCAAAACTTACTGCCTTTTATTAATGACCTCGATGGTGCTGGCAACAACACCCTCCAGTGACTGATCGATATCAACCACTAAGACGTCTTTCTCATCTTCACCCGGCTCCTGCAGCGCTTCGAACTGCGTCACCAGCATCTGCGTTTTGAAGAAGTGACCTTTACGCGCCTTCAGGCGGCTTTCAATCACCTCGAAATCACCTTTCAGGTAGATGAACGAGAGGTTCGGATTGCCGTCACGCAGCAGATCGCGGTACGTTTTTTTCAGCGCGGAGCAGACGATCAGGGAAACTTTGTTGGTGCGCTGCATGGCGAACGCGGCGTCATTCAGCGCCTGCAACCACGGTTTGCGGTCGTCGTCGTTCAGCGGCTCGCCGGAGGCCATTTTCATGATGTTGCTGCGCGGATGGAGGAAGTCGCCATCAAGAAACGCAGCATGGAGTTGATGCGCCACTTCGCTGGCCACGGCTGATTTCCCGCTACCGGAAACGCCCATCAGGACGTAAACGTGGTGATCATGATTAGTCGTGCTCAAAGGGTGTCCCTCAGTCAATTGTTACGGGTAACAGTTATCGGTAACATTGTCCTGCCGGGGCAAAAGAGAAGCAATATCCAAACGTGCGCGAAGTGAATAAGTGTGAGCTACTTCAAATTTGTCGATTCAAATAGATCCACCCGGTGACAAGGTGAAACCTAAATCTAACATTTTCGGCGTAACCGTCTCACCCCGAATGCGCGCCAGCAGGCGTTCTGCACCAATGCGCCCCATGCGTTCACGCGGCGTCAGCACGCTCGCCAGACGCGGCTCCATCACCTGACCAATGTCGTGGCCGTGGAAACCGGCGATGGCCATATCGTCAGGGATCTTCAGCCCCAGACGCTGGCACTCAAACGCCGCGCCGACCGCAAGGTCATCGTTGGTACAGAAAATACCGTCCAGTTGCGGATACTCGCGTCGTGCCTGACGCATCAGCTCAATACCCGAGGTGTAGGAAGAGGACTGCTCCACCATCACGCTGTACGGGGTTAAGTTTGCGTCGAGCATCGCCTGCTCGTATCCCTTCTGTTTGATGATAGTACGTTCATCCAGACGCGCACCCAGATAGGCGATATGACGATGTCCGCGGGCGATGATTGCCGCTGTCATCTGCCGCGCCGCTTCGAAGTTATCAAAGCCGACGGCGATATCGAGGCACGGCGACTGGCTGTCCATGAGCTCCACCACCGGAATACCGGCGACTTCAATCATCTTCAGCGTGCGGGGAGTGTGAGTACGTTCAGTTAAAATCAGGCCGTCGATGTTCCAGGAAAGCATCGATTCAAGACGCTCCTCTTCCAGTTCCGGCTTGTACCCGTAGTGGGCGAGCATGGTCTGGTAACCAAAGGCGTCGGTGACGCTTTCAATGCCGCGCAGCACTTCGGCAAACACCTGGTTGGTTAAAGAAGGCAGGAGGACGCCCACCGCACGGCTGGTCGCATTGGAGAGGATATCGGGCGCACGGTTGGGGATATAACCCAGTTCATCAAGGGCAGCAGCAATCTTGCCACGCAATGCCACGGAAACCTGCTCCGGGTTACGTAAAAAACGGCTGACCGTCATTTTGGTCACACCGACGCGATCGGCGACATCCTGAAGTACGGGGCGTTTCTTTTTCATCGTCCTGAGAAATCTTGAAGAGAGAGATTTGCTCAGTTTATCACGGACAAAGCCCATCCTTCCCCTGTCAAAGGGAAGGATGGGTATTTATTTATGTTTTATTACACCGGCGGCAGGTCAAACAGCAGAATTTCACTTTCGCTGTCGGCATGCACGGAGAGCGCCTGCTCATCCCAGACTGCCAGACCATCGGCGGTTGTCGCTTTCGTACCGTTGATGGAGACTTCACCTTTCACCACCTGGATCCAGACGCGGCGGTTAGCGGCAATCTGATGTACAGACTGTTCATCTTTCGCCAGCGCCCAGCGGTACAATTCCATATCCTGATGTACTTTCAGGGAACCGTCGCGCGCATCCGGGGACAGTACCAGCTGTTTGCCCTGTTTCGCGTCGAAGCGGCGCTGCTCATAGCGCGGCGTGATGCCGGTCTCTTCTGGAATGATCCAGATTTGATACAGGTGCAATTTTTCCGTTTTGCTCGGGTTGTACTCGGAGTGACGTACCCCGGTACCCGCACTCATAATCTGGAACTCGCCCGCCGGAACCTGCTCTTTGTTGCCCATGCTGTCCTGGTGCTCCACCGCGCCTTCCAGCACATAGGTGAGGATTTCCATGTCTTTGTGCGGATGGGTACCGAAGCCCTGGCCTGCATCAATGACGTCATCGTTAATCACGCGCAGGGCGGAGAAGCCCATAAAATTCGGGTCGTAGTAGTCGGCAAACGAGAATGAATGCCATGAGTCCAGCCAGCCATGATTCGCGTGACCACGTTCGTTTGCTTTGCGTAAGTAGATCATTGTTTTCACCCTCAGTTCGTTTCGATGGAGTAAGTGTGGACGCAAACGGTCTGGGATCATAGAGGGTGAAAATTGACTCCTCTGTTCAAAAATTATGAACAAGCGCAGAGGAGCCATTTTTGCTTATTTCGCGAGGGTTACCGTGGCAGGAGAAGCCTGTTCAAAGGCCCGCTCAAGGATTTCGAGGTTGGTCAGAACGTCAGATTCCTTGACGTAATTCGGCGTGCCGCGAGTCAGGGTCGCAAACAGTGCGTCATAGACGCGGCCATAGTCGCCGGTTTCTGGCGTAAGCTCTTCTCGGACCGTCACGCCCTCAGCGTTGACGTACTCCAGCACGCCCACGGAATCATCCGCCGCAAAGCCCGGTTCACCCGGCATGATGTTGGCCTTCAGGCTGGTCTCCTGCTGGTCGATACCGTATTTGATAAACGAACCTTTGGTGCCGTGAACGATAAATTTCGGGTAGTCGATTTTCACCAGATGGCTGGTCTTAACGATGGCTTTGAGATCGCCGTAAAACAGCTGCGCTTCAAAGGTGTCATCCGGGTTGGCTTTGTTACGCAGGCTGCGAATGTCGTACGCCACGTGGTCAGGGCGACCAAACAGGGAGATGATCTGATCCATAGTATGGACGCCGAGACCGTAGAAGGAACCGTCCTGCGGCAGGCCGGGCTGGGTTTCCGCCACCGGACGGTAGTAGTCGAAGTGGCTTTCGATTTCCACGATCTCGCCCAGCTTGCCGCTCTCAATCGCTTTTTTCGCCGTCAGGAAACAGCTGTCAAAGCGTCGGTTCTGATATGGCGTGACGGTCAGGCCCTTGCTTTTTGCCAGCGCGAATAGCGCCTTCGCTTCGGCGATAGTCGGGGTGAAGGGCTTTTCTACCAGCACGTTTTTGCCCGCTTCGAGCGCGCGTTTCGCATAGTCAAAATGGCTGTCGGCATGGGTACAGACGACGACCAGGTTAACCTGCGGGTCGCCCAGCACCTCATCCAGATCGCTGGTGAAATGAATATGGGAATACTGCGGGGATTGCTCTTCAGGCTTCGCGCGGCGACGGTAGATATGAGCCACATGCCAGCTGTCTTTACGGTTGAGGACATACGGAAGGTGATAGCGGGTGGTGCTTTTACCAAATCCAATAAATGCGCAATGTAGTGTCATGGCTCAGTCCTTTTGGAAGGTTACTGAGTCTAACCATAACAAAAAAAAAGCCAGCTAAAAGCTGGCTAAAGTAATACTGGAAGCAATGTGAGCAATGTCGTGCTTTCAGGTTCCCGTAGCGGTCTTCCTGAATGCAAAGCAATAATAATCATTCTCATTCGCACTTGTCCAATACTTTTTGCAAAAAATAGCGGTTGACTCAAATTTTAAACTCATTGATGTTGGAAGGGACATTTAACTGACTGAGGAACAAGGAATGAGTGAGATAGTGATACGCCATGCGGAACCGAAAGATTATGACGCCATTCGTCAGATCCACGCCCAGCCGGAGGTGTACCACAACACACTACAGGTTCCTCATCCCTCTGAGCAGATGTGGCAAGAACGGCTATCCGACCAGCCCGGCATCAAGCAGCTCGTCGCCTGCATAGACGGTCAAGTCGCCGGCCATCTGTGCATCGCCGTCGCGCAACGCCCGCGCCGCAGCCATGTGGCTGATTTTGGGATTTGTGTCGGCGCGCAGTGGCAAAACCGGGGCGTTGCCAGCGCGCTGATGCGCACCATGATTGATATGTGCGATAACTGGCTGCGCGTTGACCGCATTGAGCTGACGGTGTTTGTCGATAACGAACCGGCGATTGCGGTGTACAAAAAACACGGGTTCGAAATTGAAGGCACCGGCAAGCGCTATGCCCTGCGCAACGGTGAATATGTGGACGCGTATTATATGGCGAGAATGAAGTGACACATTCCCCTCTCCCCAATGGGGAGAGGGTTAGGGTGAGGAGAACCGTTAATACCCCGCCGTTAAATCATCCACCGAACGCGGGTCTGACGCGCCAAACAGCGCCCCGTCTGGACCCACCATAATGCTCTGGGTACTGCCCATCGCCTCTTTCACTGCCACCTTCTGTCCGCGCTGCTCCAGCAGTTTAAGGGTGTCCGGGCTAAAGCCCTTCTCAACGCGCAGTTCATCCGGCAGCCACTGGTGATGGAAACGTGGCGCGTTGGTCGCTTCCGCGACGTTCATCCCAAAATCGATACTGTTCACCACCATCTGCAGCACGGTGGTGATAATCCGGCTGCCGCCCGGACTGCCCGTCACCAGCCAGGTCTTACCGTCTTTCACCACGATAGTGGGCGACATGGACGACAGCGGGCGTTTCTTCGGCCCTACCGCGTTCGCATCGCCGCCGACCAGCCCGTAGACGTTCGGCACGCCCGGCTTGGCGGAGAAGTCATCCATCTCGTTGTTAAGCAGAATGCCGCTGTTGCCCGCCACAATCCCGGTACCAAACGTGGTATTGAGCGTATAGGTCACTGCGACCGCGTTACCGTCTTTATCCACCACCGAGAAGTGGGTGGTCTGGTTGCTCTCGTACAGTGCCAGCTTGCCGGGGCGGATCTCGCTCGATGGCTTAGCCTTATTGATATCAATCTGATCGGCAATGGATTTGGCATACGCCTTGTTGGTCAGCGCCTGCCACGGCACCTTCACGAAGTCCGGGTCGCCGAGGTACTCCGACCGGTCAGCGTAGGCGCGTTTCTCCGCTTCCGCCATTATCTGCATGGCATCCGCACTGCCGAAGCCGAACTTGTGCATATCAAAGTTTTCGAGAATGTTGAGGATCTGCACGATGTGAATGCCCCCGGAAGACGGCGGTGGCATGGAGAAAACTTCGTAGCCGCGATAGGTTCCGCTAATCGGCTCGCGCTCTACGGCTTTGTACTCCGCCAGATCCGCTTTGGTGATGAGCCCGCCGTTCTTTTGCATCTCTTGCGCAATCTGGTCGGCAATCGCCCCTTTGTAGAACGCGTCCGGACCGTGCTCCGCAATCAGCTCCAGGCTTTTGGCAAGGTTCTTCTGCACCAGCTTATCGCCCTTCTTCAGCGGTTCGCCGTCTTTCCAGAAGATAGCCTTACTGTTCTCGTGATGGGGAATGACTTCGCTGCCGTAGGTTTTGAGGTCATCGGCCAGGGCGTCATTTACGATAAAGCCTTCCCGCGCCAGTTTTATTGCAGGCTGCACCACTTTATTCAGCGGCATCGTGCCGTATTTTTCCAGCGCCAGCGAGAAGCCCGCAACGGTGCCCGGCGTGCCGGAGGCGAGATGTGACGTGAGGGATTTTTTACTGTCGGGGTTACCCTGATCGTCGAGGAACATATCGCGGGAAGCCTGAGCAGGCGCCATCTCGCGGAAGTCGATGGCGGTGGTTTTCCCGTCTTTGGTGCGCAGCATCATAAAGCCGCCACCGCCCAGGTTCCCTGCCTGCGGATGCGTCACCGCCAGCGCGTAGCCGACCGCCACCGCGGCATCCACCGCATTACCGCCCTGCTTAAGAATATCGACGCCCACTTTCGTTGCCAGCGCATCCACAGAGGCCACCATGCCATGCGTTGCCCGCACAGGATGAAAGACATCTTCCTCCACGCCGTAAGAGACCGGAGGCGCCGCTGGCGGGTTGGCCGCCACGCTAAATGTGCCGCCTGCCATCAGCGCAGCGATGGCGACCCAGCGCAAAAACGTTGGTTTCATCATTATTGTTCTCCAGGTGAAGGGATCCATATTCCCCGCTTAAGCCTGGTTCACAACTCCTAAAAAATCATCGTCATGGTGAAATCGGGGTAAACTTAAGAGAGACCTCAAGAGGAGGAAATGACAATGAAACGCTTGATGATTCTTACGGCGCTGATCCCGTTTGCCGCGCTCGCACAGCCACTTAATACGATGAATAACCCGAACCAGCAGGGTTACGTTATCCCGAGCCAGCAGCGTATGCAGACCGAGATGATGAGCCAGCAACAACAGCAAAAAGGGATGCTGAACCAGCAGCTAAGAACCCAGACCCAGCTTCAGCAGCAGAGTCTGCAAAATCAGATGAACGCCAACACCCAGCGCGTGCAGCAGGGCCAGGTCCGCGAGCAGCCGCTGCCCAATAAAAACGGCGGGATGTTAGGTGGCATGACGTCATCAGGCAGCGGGCAGCAGCATATGCTGCCGCCGCAGTCGAATGGCAGTATGCTTAATCCGCAGAACTAAAGTCCGGACCGATCAGGTCAATCGCATCGGTACAGATGCAGTCCACGCCCCAGCGCAGCAGCTCGGCCGCACGCTGGGGTTTGTTGACGGTGTAGACCAGAATATGCAGCCCTTCCGCTTTCAACATCTTCACCCGCGCCTCATCCAGCAGCTTGTGGTTAAGGTGGATAGACACGCAGCCTAAACGCGTCGCCAGCTCGCGCCAGTCTTCACGCCACTCGTCCAGCAATAGCCCGCGCGGCAGCGCCGGTACGGCTGCCTGTGCGGCTTCCAGCGCGTCGATTTCAAACGAGGAGAGCAGCGGTGGCGTCATCCCTTCCCACAGCTCGCGCGCGGCAAGAGCAATCACCTTGCCCGTCAGCGGCCCGGTGCCGGTGGTCGGTTTAATTTCGATATTGGCCATCATGCCGTGCTGACGGCAGCGGTCGGCCACTTCCGCCAGCAGCGGCAGCGGCTCGCCCTTGAATTCGCCGCTGTACCAGCTTCCGGCGTCCACTTTCAGCAGATCGCGCCACGGCAGTTCACCCGCCACGCCCCAGCCGTTGCTGGTGCGCTCAAGGTTATCGTCGTGCAGCAGGAAAATTTCGCCGTCTTTTGACAGCTTAGCGTCGAACTCGATCATCGTGTGGCCGTAGCGCGCGCCAACATCAATTGCCGCCAGGGTGTTCTCCGGCGCCAGTTTACCGCCGCCCCGGTGGGCGACGATGTGGGGATAAGGCCAGTTGCTCATACTCGTTGTCCTGTTTCACCGTCAAATAAGTGCAGGTGATTTTCCGGCAGATGCAGCCACAGCGTGCTGCCCGCTTTCGGGCGCTCCTGATGCGCAAGACGCACCACCATTTTTTGCTCGCCCCAGCGCCCGTGCGCGAGGTTATCCGCGCCCAGCATCTCCAACGTGTCCATCACCAGCGGCACGCCGCCGTCCGCCTGTGAGGTTAAACCGATATGTTCCGGGCGGATACCGAGCGTCATCTTACGCCCGGCGTAGCCACGATAGTACCAGTTGATCGGCAATGCCATCCCGCTTTCCAGTTCAAAATGCGTGCCCGAGTTGCTGATGCGGCCTTCAAGCAGGTTCATCGCCGGGCTGCCGATAAAGCTCGCCACAAAGCGGGTCGCCGGTTTTTCATAGACTTCCACCGGGGTGCCAATCTGCTCAGCGATGCCTTTGTTCATCACCATCACCCGCTGGGCCAGAGTCATGGCTTCGACCTGATCGTGGGTAACGTACAGGGAGGTGGTTTTCAGACGACGATGCAGCTGCTGCAGCTCAAGACGCATCTGCACACGCAGCTTGGCGTCCAGGTTAGAGAGGGGTTCATCGAACAGGAACACCGCCGGATCGCGCACAATAGCGCGCCCCATCGCCACGCGCTGCCGCTGGCCGCCGGAGAGCTCACGCGGACGGCGCTTCAGCAGGCCATCCAGCTCCAGAATACGCGCCGCCTCTTTCACGCGCTCCGCAATATGACCTTTGCCCATGCCGCGGATTTTCAGCCCCCAGGCCATGTTCTCTTCCACGCTCATGTGCGGGTACAGCGCATAGTTCTGGAACACCATCGCGATGCCGCGGTCTTTCGGCTCCATCTCGGTCACGCGCTGGCGGTCAATCCAGATATCGCCAGAGGTCACGCGCTCCAGCCCCGCCACCATGCGCAGCAGGGTGGATTTGCCGCAGCCGGACGGGCCGACCATGACGATGAATTCCCCGTCCGCCACGTCGAGCGTGAGCGGCTGGATCACCTGGGTTTTGCCGTCCCAGCTTTTGGTTACTGCCTGAAGTTTTAAACCTGCCATCTTATTTCTCGCTATCGACCAGGCCGCGGACAAACGCGCGCTGCATGGCTAAAACAATGACTACGGGTGGGATAAGGGTGAGCAGCATCGCCGCCATCACCTGGTTCCAGAGGGTGGTGCCTTCGCCGGTGGCAATCATGCCTTTGATACCTGCCACGGCAGTGCCGAGGTTGACGTCCTGAATAATCAGCAGCGGCCACAGGTACTGGTTCCAGCCGTAGATAAAGGTGATCACAAACAGCGCCGCAAGGTTGGTTTTCGACAGCGGCAGCACGATGTCGCGGAAGAAGCGCATCGGTGAGGCGCCATCGATCCGCGCGGCTTCAATCAGCTCGTCCGGCAGGGTCATAAAGAACTGGCGGAACAGGAAAGTGGCCGTCGCCGAGGCCATCAGCGGCAGGGTTAAGCCCGCATAGCTGTCCAGCAGCTTGAGGTTGGCGATCACTTCCACCGTCGGGAAGATACGTACCTCCACCGGCAGCATCAGGGTGATGAAAATCATCCAAAAGAACAGGTTACGCAGCGGGAAGCGGAACCAGACGATGGCGAACGCCGAGAGCATCGATACCGTGATTTTTCCGACCGTAATGCCAAACGCCATGATGAAGCTGTTGAGCATCATCAGCCAGAACGGCGCGCTGTTGGCCCCCACGCCCTGGGTCCAGATGGTTTTCATGTTCTCGAGCAAATGCGTGCCTGGGATCAGCGTCATCGGCGTGTCGAACACCGCTTTGGTGTCCAGCGTGGCGGCGACAAACGCCACGTACAGCGGGAACAGGATGACGATGATCCCTAAAATCAGCATGGTGTGGCTGAAAATCGTCAGCCCGCGACGGTTCTCAATCATTGGTAGCGCACCTTACTTTCAACATAGCGGAACTGCACCACCGTAAGGATGATGACGAGGAACATCAGCACGACGGACTGCGCGGCGGAGGCTGAGAGATCCAGCCCAGCGAACCCTTCGCGGTAGATCTTGTAGATAAGCGTGGTGGTCGCCTGTACCGGGCCGCCGGCGGTGGCGGCGTCGATCACCGGGAAGGTGTCGAAAAAGGCGTACACGAGGTTCACCACCAGCAGGAAAAAACTCACCGGGGCGATCAGCGGCAGTGACAGCCGGAAGAAGCGACGAATCGGCCCTGCGCCGTCGATCGCCGCGGCTTCCACCAGCGAACGCGGAATAGACTGCAGCGCGGCAAAGAAGAACAGGAAGTTGTAGCTGATCTGCTTCCAAACCGAGGCAAACACCACCAGGAACATGGCCTGGCCGCTGTTCTGGGCGTGGTTCCAGTCGTAGCCAAACTCTGCCAGGAAATGGGTAATCAACCCGCGACCGGGGTTAAACAGGAAGATCCACAGCACGGCGGCGACGGCAGGCGCCACGGCGTACGGCAGCAGCATCAGGGTCTGATACAGACGGCTGCCGCGCACGACATGATCTACCAGCGCGGCGAAGAACAACGAGGTGACAAGCCCGCTGACGGTGACCAGCGCGCTGAACTTCATCGTCGTCCAGAAAGAATCCAGGTAGTAGCTGTCGTGGAACAGCGCGGTAAAGTTGTCCAGGCCAACAAACTGGCTGGAGAGTCCGAACGGATCAACGCTTTGTACCGAGTACCACAGCGCTTCGCCCGCAGGCCAGATAAAGAAGATAACGGTGATGACCAGTTGCGGCGCGACCAGAAGATAGGGCAGCCAGCGGGAACGAAACACCGGACGGGATGAGGACATTGAGATTGGGTTCCTGAACAATGCCGGGTGGCGGCTACGCCTTACCCGGCCTACGGTTTCGGTTTTCTCCCTCTCCCCGTGGGAGAGGGTTGGGGTGAGGGCATCAGGCCGCATTCATCCGTAGGCCCGGATCGCTACGCGTCACCGGGCATTTTTTTACGATTTAGTCGACTGCTCAAAGCGGCGCAGCAGCTGATTCCCGCGCTCTACCGCGGAATCCAGCGCCTGCTGTGGCGTTTTCTTCCCGGTCCACACGCTTTCCAGCTCTTCATCCACGATGGTGCGGATCTGCGGCATATTGCCCAGGCGCAGACCTTTGGTGAACGGCAACGGCGGCTTGTTCAGCATCTGGCGCGTCGCGATATCTGCGCCCGGGTTCTTGCTGTAGAAGCCCTGCTCGCGGGTCAGGTCATAGGCCGCTTTGGTGATCGGCAGATAGCCTGTCTTCTGGTGCCATTCGGCGGCGTTTTCCGGCTTCGCCAGGAAGTCGAGGAACTCGGCCACCCCTTTGTAGGTGCCCTTGTCTTTACCCTGCATCACCCACAGGCTTGCCCCGCCGATGATGGCGTTCTGCGGCGCGCCTTTCACGTCAGCGTCGTACGGCATCATGCCCACGCCGTAGTTGAATTTGGCGTAGTGACGGATATCCGCCAGCGAGCCGGAAGAGGCGGTGGTAATGGCGCAGTCACCGTTGTAGAACTTCTCGGTGGATTCATCTTTACGCCCGAAGTAGCTGAAGTCGCCCTTCTTGTTGAGTTCTTCAAGCAGCGCGATGTGCTTCACCTGCTCTGGCTTGTTGAATTCCAGTACCGCATCGGTGCCGTCGAAGCCGTTATTTTTGGTGGCAACCGGCAGGCCGTGCCAGGCGCTGAAGTTTTCAATCTGGATCCAGCCCTGCCAGCCGCTGGCGTAGCCGCACTTCATCCCTGCCGCTTTCAGCTTCGCGGTATATTCAGCCAGATCCTGCCAGGTTTTTGGCGGCTGCTCCGGGTCTAAACCGGCTTTTTTGAAGGCATCTTTGTTGTAGTAGAGCACAGGCGTTGAGCTGTTAAACGGCTGAGACAGCAGATGGCCGCTTTTGGAATCCGTGTAGTATCCCGCCACGGTTGGCACGAACCGGGATTCGTCGAAGTTGATACCCGCTTCTTTGAACACTTCATAGACCGGCTTGATGGCTTTCGAGGCCATCATGGTCGCAGTACCCACTTCATAAACCTGTAACAACGCAGGGGCGTTACCGGTACGGAAGGCGGCAATGCCGGCGCTCAGGCTCTGCTCGTAGTTCCCTTTGTACACCGGCACAATTTTGTAATCCGGATGGGTGTCGTTGAAACGCTGCGCCAGGGAGTCAACCTCTTTACCCAACTCCCCTTCCATGGAATGCCAGAACGGAATGGTCGTCACAGCCATTGCGTTCGTCGCAAAAGCCAGACCCAGTGCCAGACCCAAAGCTGTGTGTCGTAACGATGTCATTGTCATCTCTCTTATTGTGCCGGATGCGCGATATCACGCGTTTTATGCTCGCGAGGTAACATGACATGCTCGAATGACAGAAAAATAACTGTTTGTTTACAGATAAGTGACAACAAAAGGTCAGGGGGATGATGGTTGTGTGAAGGGGTTGGGTGGGTGGTTTAGGTGCGGTCTGGTGCTCTCACCCCGGACTGTACACCCACGGGGAGAGGGAGAAAACACTAAAAAAGGCAACTTACGTTGCCTTTTTACTTTTACCTATCCCCCTAAATACGCACTCCGCACCGCTTCGTTCGCCAGCAGCGCGTCACCGGTGTCTTCCAGCACCACGCGGCCGTTTTCCAGCACGTAGCCACGGTCAGCCAGCTTCAGCGCCTGGTTGGCGTTCTGCTCGACGAGGAAGATGGTCATCCCCTCTTTACGCAGCTGTTCGATGGTGTCGAAGATCTGCTGGATGATGATCGGTGCCAGACCGAGCGACGGTTCGTCCAGCAACAGCAGACGCGGCTGGCTCATCAGCGCGCGGCCGATCGCCAGCATCTGCTGTTCACCGCCGGACATGGTGCCCGCACGCTGGATGCGGCGCTCCCACAGACGCGGGAAGAGTTCGTACACCCACTTGATGCGGGTCTGATATTCATCGCGGTGGGCGAAGAAACCGCCCATCGCCAGGTTCTCTTCCACCGTCATACGCGAGAACACGCGACGTCCTTCCGGCACAATCGCCACCGCCTCACGCATGATTCTGGCGGTCTGCCAGTCGGTAATGTCTTTGCCATCGAACACAATCCGCCCGCTGGTGGCGCGCGGGTCGCCGCACAGGGTGCCGAGCAGCGTGGTTTTACCCGCGCCGTTGGCCCCGATCAGGGTCACGATTTCCCCCTGGTTGATATGCAGGCTGACGTCGTGCAGCGCCTGGATCTTACCGTAGTGCGCATTGACCTTATCGAACGTTAACATCGCTTTTTCCATCTTATGCCTCACCAAGGTATGCGCGGATCACGTCCGGGTTGTTGCGGATCTCTTCCGGCGTGCCGTTTGCCAGCGGCGTGCCCTGGTTGACCACGTAGATACGGTCAGAAATGCCCATCACCAGCTTCATGTCATGCTCAATCAGCAGAATGGTGGTGTCGTGATGATCGCGCAGTTCGGCAATCAGCTCGTCCAGCTCTTTGGTCTCTTTCGGGTTAAGCCCTGCTGCCGGTTCGTCGAGCATCAGGATTTCCGGCTGGGTCACCATGCAGCGCACAATTTCAAGGCGGCGCTGGTCGCCGTAGGCGAGGTTGCTCGCCTGACGGTTGGCGTGCTGCAGCAGGCCAATTCGGTCGAGCCAGGTGGCGGCGCGGTCGAGCGCTTCATCCTGCGCGCGGCGGAACGCCGGGGTTTTCAGCAGGCCGGAGAACAGCCCGGTTTTCAGCTGCTGATGTTGTGCTACCAGCAGGTTCTCAATCACCGTCATTTCGCGGAACAGACGTACGTGCTGGAAGGTACGCACCACGCCCATGCGGGCAATCTGCTGACCCGGTAAACCTTCGAGATGCTGGTCGCGCAGCATGATGGTGCCGCCCGTCGGCTTATAGAAACCGGTCAGGCAGTTAAAGACCGTGGTTTTCCCCGCGCCGTTCGGGCCAATCAGGGAGACGATCTCTTTCTTGTGCAGATCCAGATTTACGTTATTGACCGCCAGCAGGCCGCCAAAACGCATCATCAGACCGTTAACGGATAATAAAGGCTTCATGCCTGCTCTCCTTTCGCTTGCCCGTTCTTCAGCTTCAGCTGTGGACGGGTCATCGGCAGCAGGCCCTGCGGACGCCAGATCATCATCAGCACCATCAAACCACCCAGCATCAGCATGCTGTATTCGTTAAAGTCACGCATCAGCTCACGCGAGACCACCAGCAGAATGGCCGCCAGAATAACGGCAAACTGCGAGCCCATCCCACCGAGCACCACAATCGCCAGCACAAAGGCGGATTCGGCAAAGGTGAACGATTCCGGGCTGACGAAGCCCTGACGTGCGGCAAACAGCGTCCCGGCAAAACCGGCAAACGCGGCGCTGATGGTAAACGCGGTCAGCTTGATGCGGGTCGGGTTCAGGCCCAGAGAACGGCAGGCGATCTCATCTTCGCGCAGCGCTTCCCACGCACGGCCCAGCGGCATACGCAGCAGGCGGTTAATCACGAACAGGGTAATCACCACCAGCAGCAGCGCCACCAGATAGAGCCAGATAACGCGGTCGGACGGATCATATTTCACGCCAAAGAAGTTGCTGAAGGTGTCCCAGCCGCCTTCACGGGCGGTACGGCTGAACTCCAGACCGAAGAAGGTCGGTTTCGGGATCTGGCTGATACCGTTCGGACCACCGGTCACTTCGGTGTTGTTGAGCAGCAGGATACGGACGATTTCGCCAAAGCCTAAGGTCACAATCGCCAGATAGTCACCGCGCAGGCGCAGCACCGGGAAGCCAAGCAGGAAACCGGCGGCGGCAGAGACCAGCCCCGCCAGCGGCAGACAGGTCCAGAAGCCGAGGCCGTAATAGTGGTTCAGCAGCGCAAACGTGTAGGCACCGATGGCGTAGAAGCCGCCGTAGCCCAGCACCAGCAGGCCGGAAAGCCCCACCACCACGTTCAGACCCAGACCAAGTATCACGTAGATCATGGTCAGGGTGGCGATATCCACCGTGCCGCGGGAGACCACGAACGGCCACGCCACCGCGACCACCAGCAGCGCCACGAGGAACAGCTTCTGCTTAACGGTCGAACCGTCAATTGCCGGCAGAACAAACTTCGGCCCGGAGACGCCTTTCAGCGTCTTCTGAAACAGCGGACGCAGCAGCTGGAACAGGAATACGACCGCCGTGCCGATAAATACCCACTGCCAGCGAATGTCGGCAGCGGTGTCGACCACCAGCTTAGTGCCGTTCAGCTCTAACTGAACGCCCATAAAGACGCCCGCCAGCACGAAGAACATGGCGGCAGAGAGCAGCGCCATTGCAAAATGCATCGGTTTCATACTTTCTCTACCTCCGGACGGCCCAGAATACCGGTAGGCATCACCAGCAGAACCAGAATCAGCAGGGCAAACGACACCACATCTTTATACTCAGTGCTCAGATACGCCGAGGAGAGCGCTTCCGCCACGCCCAGGATCAGGCCGCCAATCATTGCCCCCGGAATACTGCCGATACCGCCCAGCACCGCCGCGGTAAAGGCTTTCATCCCGGCCATAAAGCCGATGTACGGGTTAATCACGCCGTAGAACTGGCCGAGCAGAACCCCGGCAACAGCCGCCATCGCGGCACCGATCACAAAGGTGAGGGCAATGACGCGGTCGGTGTTGATCCCCAGCAGGCTCGCCATCTTCAGGTCTTCCGCGCAGGCGCGGCAGGCGCGTCCCATGCGCGAGTAACGGATGAACAGCGTCAGGGCGAGCATCGCAATGAAGGTCACCACCCAGATAACCAGCTGCATGGTGGTGATAGAGGCAGAGAAGTTTTCGCTGGCCCCCACAACCCACTGGCCGTTAAACAGGCTTGGCAACGCCACGTCGCGCGAGCCTTCGGTCAGGCTGACGTAGTTTTGCAAGAAGATGGACATCCCAATCGCGGAGATGAGCGCAATCAGGCGCTTGGAGCTGCGCACCGGCTGGTAGGCCACGCGTTCGATGCTCCAGCCGTAGGCGCTGGCAATCACAATCGCGCCGACAAACCCGGCGGCGACCAGCAGCCAGCTGCTGTCGATGCCCATCATCATCAGCGCGGCGATGATCATAAAGGAGACATAGCTACCGATCATGTACACCTCGCCGTGGGCGAAGTTGATCATGCCGATAATGCCGTAAACCATCGTATAGCCGATGGCAATCAGCGCGTAGGTGCTTCCCAGCGTGACGCCGTTAAACATCTGCTGCAGGAAATAGAGAAACTGCTCGGACATATGCAAACCTTTTTATACCCGCCCGGCGGTCCGGGCGGTGGGATAATTATTTGGCGACCGAGGACGAACCGTCGGCGTGCCACTTAAAGACACCAAACTCAAATCCCTTCAGATCGCCTTTCTCATCCCAGTTCAGCGGCCCAATCACGGTGTTCGCCCCGTGCGCTTTTAAATCTTTCACCAGATCCAGCGGTTCTTTGCTGCCGGTACGTTCCAGCGCCGTCGCCAGAGACTGTACGGCGGCGTAAGTGATCCAGACGTACGGACCGCTCGGATCTTTTTTCTGCGCCTTGAGCGCATCAACGATAGCCTTGTTGGCCGGATCCTGGTCATAGCGTTTTGGCATCGTCACCAGCATGCCTTCGGCGGCATCACCGGCAATGTTAGACAGGGAGGCGTTACCCACGCCTTCCGGCCCCATAAACTGGGTTTTCAACCCTACCGAACGCGCCTGACGCAGCATTTGCCCCATTTCCGGGTAGTAGCCACCGTAGTAAACGAAGTCGATATTCTCTTTTTGCAGACGGGCAATCAGCGCGGAGAAGTCTTTCTCACCGGCGGTAATACCGTCGAAGAAGACGATGTTTGCGCCGCCTTTTTTCAGGCCGTCCTGAACGGAACGCGCCAGGCCTTCGCCATACTGTTGTTTGTCATGAATAATGGCGATGCGCTGTGGCTTGACGTTTTCGAGGATAAATTTGGCGGCAGTCGGCCCCTGAGAGGAGTCCAGACCGGCGGTACGCATAATGTGCTGATAGCCGCGCTGGGTCAGCTCCGGGTTGGTCGCACCGGGGGTGATCATCAGAATGCCTTCATCTTCGTAGATATCAGACGCCGGCTGGGTGGAGGATGAGCACAGATGGCCGATCACGTACTGGATGCCATCGTTGACGATTTTGTTAGCGACCGCGACGGCCTGTTTCGGATCGCAGGCGTCGTCATATTCCACGCCTACCAGCTTGTCGCCTTTGATGCCGCCTTTGGCATTGATGTCTTTGATGGCCTGGCGCGCACCGTTGAACTCCATGTCACCCCACTGAGCAACAGGACCGGACATCGCCCCTACAACCGCAACTTTAATGTCCTCCGCCATAGCGGCATGCGAGATCGACAGTGCGACCATCCCCGCGAGTATCGTCTTCGCGTTCCTTTTCATCTCTGAATCCCCATTCGTGATGTCGTGTTTATATTTTGTTTTATTATGGTTAAAAAGCATTCTGTACTTTTAATGAACAACGCTATTTTTACCAGTGCCTTTAATGGTTTAGCGCAGTTTTTTGTCAAAAACCAGACTAAAATCTCTATTTTTCAGGCGATTAAGCAAAGATAATATTCTGAAATCAGGCAGAGATAAACAACTAAAAGTGCAGTTTGCAGCATAAAATAACGGTACAAAGCGCCGAATAAATCACTACCATTCAGGTTAAAATTCTGCTTATTTTTCGATCCATGTGTTTTCAATCTGCCCATTGCGTTGTCAAAAAACTAATCACCTGGCGAATGAGAATAAAAAGAGGAAGCCGCTGAGCGAATAAATTGAGTACACTGCCCCTACTCAATTTGATTTGGACAAGTGGCTAATGAAACTGACTATCGTGCGTCTGGTGACCTTTAGCGACCAGGATCATATCGACCTGGGCAAGATCTGGCCGGAATATTCCCCTTCGTCGCTACGCGTCGATGAGACCCACCGCATTTATGCCGCGCGTTTTAACGAGCGCCTGCTGGCTGCGGTTCGCGTGACGCTAAGCGGGACAGAAGGGGCGCTGGACTCATTGCGCGTACGTGACGTTACCCGTCGTCGCGGTGTAGGACAGTACTTAATTGAAGAAGTGATTCGCACAAACCCGAATGTGACCTCATGGTGGATGGCCGACGTGGGGGTAGAAGACCGCGGTGTCATGGCGGCATTTATGCAGGCGTTAGGGTTTACGGCGCAGGAGAGCGGGTGGGAGAAGCGCCAGAGTTGATATGTGCGGCCTGATGCCCTCACCCCGGCCCTCTCCCACAGGGAGAGGGAGAAAACATTAAAAAAGGCAACTTACGTTGCCTTTTTGCTTTTATTTGGCGTCCGTCGCCGTGCCGTTAGCATGCCAGTCAAACACGCCGAACTCGAAGCCCTTCAGATCGCCCTTGGCGTCCCAGGAGAGAGGCCCCATAACGGTCTCGACGGTGTTCGCTTTCAGCCAGGTGGCAATTTCAGCTGGATCGGCTGACTGGTTCAGGCCCGCCTGCAGAGACTGCAGCGCCGCGTAGGTGGTCCAGACGAACGCGCCGCTTGGATCCTGTTTCTTCGCCTTGATGGCATCAACGATAGGTTTGTTCGCAGGGACCTGGTCGTAGTTCTTCGGCTTGGTCACCAGCAGGCCTTCCGCAGACTCACCCGCGATGTTAGACAGGGAAACGTTCGCCACCCCTTCTGGTCCCATAAACTGGGTTTTCAGACCGGCCGCGCGTGCCTGACGCAGGATCTGGCCCATTTCCGGGTGGTAGCCACCGTAGTAAACGAAGTCGATATTCTCTTTCTTCAGACGCGCAACCAGCGTGGAGAAGTCTTTCTCGCCCGCAGTGATCCCGTCGAAGAAGACGACGTTCGCATTGCCTTTCTTCAGACCCTCCTGCACCGCACGCGCCAGACCTTCACCGTACTGCTGTTTATCGTGAACAATGGCGATGCGCTGCGGCTTCACTTTTTCAAGAATGTATTTTGCCGCCGTCGGGCCCTGGTCAGAATCCAGACCGGTGGTACGCAGGGTCAGCTTGTAGCCGCGTGCGGTCAGCTCCGGTGCGGTCGCCGCCGGGGTGATCATCAGAATACCTTCGTCTTCGTAGATGTCAGACGCAGGCTGCGTAGAGGAAGAACACAGGTGACCGATGACGTATTTGATCCCGTCGTTTACCACTTTGTTCGCGACCGCGACCGCTTGTTTCGGGTCACAGGCATCATCATATTTTACGATCTGCAGTTTTTCGCCCTTGATACCGCCCTTAGCGTTAATGTCTGCAACCGCCTGTTCTGCGCCAGTAAACTCCTGGTCGCCGTACTGCGCTACCGGACCGGACATTGCGCCAACCACAGCCACTTTGATGTCTGCCTGTGCCATGGTGCTGAATGCCAACGCGATACATCCTGCCAGTAACGCTTTACCCTTCATGTTCATCCTGAGATTCCCCATTATTATGGTTATTACGATTGTTGTGATGTTGTTGTTCAGCGCTTTATTTCAGTTATAGGTGTGCTGTTCGCGCTTTTTCAGCATACTCTGCTAAAACATACCCCATTTTTATGATTTTGGAATAGCAAATTTGAAATGAATATATGATAAGCCCGGCAGGGCGTTTTGCCGGGCATGTGGCTTTAACGTGTCAGCGAGGCGAAGATAATGTCCAGCGCTTTACGGAACTGCACCTCGGGGATCGTCAGCGGATAGAGGAAGCGAATGACGTTGCCGTACACGCCGCAGCTCAGAAGCAGCAAACCTTCCTGCAATGCACGCTCCTGAACCTGGCGGGTAAATTCCGGCGAAGGCTGACCCGTTTGCGGGTCGTTAAACTCCACCGCCACCATCGAGCCCTGCGCGCGAATATCCGCGATATACGGGCAGTGCTCCTTCGCTTTGTTCAGCACCTCCACCAGGTGATGGCCAAGATGTGCCGAGCGGGTGCAGAGGTCTTCTTCATCAATCACGTCCAGCACGGCATGCGCCGCGGCAATCGCCAGCGGGTTCCCCGCGTAGGTGCCGCCCAGCCCGCCAGGCGCAGGCGCATCCATCACCTCAGCACGACCCGACACCGCCGAGAGCGGCATCCCGCCCGCCAGGCTTTTCGCCATGGTGATCAGATCCGGCTTCACGCAGTGGTGCTCCATCGAGAACAGCTTGCCGGTGCGGGCGAAACCGCTTTGCACCTCGTCGGCAATCAGCAAAATACCGTGGGTATCGCACAGGGCGCGCAGGGCCTGCATAAAATCAGCCGGGGCGATGTTGAAACCGCCCTCCCCCTGAACCGGTTCGAGAATAATCGCCGCAACCTGATCCGGGGCGATATCCGCTTTAAAGATGCGTTCCAGGCTCTTTAGCGCCTCCGCGGTGCTGACGCCATGCAGTTCATTCGGATACTGGGCGTGATAAACCGAGCCGGGGAAAGGGCCGAAACCGAGCTTGTACGGCGCGACTTTGCCGGTCAGCGCCATGGTCATAAAGGTACGGCCGTGGAACGCGCCGCCGAAGGTGATAAGGCCAGGACGTCTGGTAAAGGCGCGGGCAATTTTTACGGCGTTTTCCACCGCTTCTGCGCCCGTCGAGAAGAACGCCGTTTTCGCCGGGCCGTCAATGGGCACGCGTGCGTTGATACGCTCGGCAAGCGACACATAGCCTTCATACGGCACAATCTGGTAAGCCGTATGGGTAAAGGCGTGGAGTTGTTTTTCGATGGCGGCAATGACCTTTGGATGGCGATGGCCGGTATTCAGCACCGCGATACCCGCAGCAAAGTCGATGTACTCGTTGCCCTCGACGTCCCATACCGTGGCGTTTTCCGCTTTATCGGCATAGAAGTTACACATCACGCCGATGCCGCGCGGCGTCGCCTGTAAACGCCGGTCGTTGAGTTCGTTATTTTTCACCCTGTCCCCCTGAGAAAGTCGCCTGCTTAGCGCATCAGTAAGTGTTTGCCAGGGGGCGGAAATTCGCCAGAGCGGGCGCTAAAAAAACAAAACCCCCGGACTGGCATCCAGGGGTTCTCGTCATACTTCGCGGAAATTACGCTTCGATAGCGGCGCGAAGTTTTTTCATGGCGTTCTTTTCAAGCTGACGCACACGTTCAGCGGAGACGCCGTAGCGGTCGGCCAGCTCCTGCAGGGTGGACTTGTTGTCTTCGTCCAGCCAGCGGGCGCGGATAATATCCTGGCTACGCTCGTCCAGGCCTTCCATCGCATAGCTCAGCTTGTTCGCGGCCTGATCTTCCCAGTTATCCTCTTCGATGCCGTCAGCAAAGTTTGAGGTCTTATCCTGCAGATACAGAACCGGCGCCATTGGCTGGCTGTCGGAAGCATCGTCGTCAGAGGACATATCAAACGTCATGTCCTGCGCGGCCATACGGGATTCCATCTCACGGACGTCTTTGCTGGATACGCCCAGCTCGCGCGCCACCATTTCGACTTCATCCTGATTGAACCAGCCCAGACGCTGCTTGGTTTTACGCAGGTTAAAGAACAGTTTGCGTTGCGCTTTTGTCGTGGCGACTTTCACGATACGCCAGTTGCGCAGCACGTATTCGTGAATCTCTGCTTTGATCCAGTGCACAGCGAAGGAGACCAGTCGCACACCCACTTCCGGGTTAAAGCGACGCACAGCCTTCATCAGACCGATGTTACCTTCCTGAATCAAGTCCGCCTGCGGCAGGCCATAGCCCGCGTAATTACGAGCAATGTGAACAACAAAGCGCAGGTGAGACAGGATCAGCTTTTTCGCTGCTTCCAGATCGCCCTGGTAATGCAGCTTTTCAGCAAGCTCCTTTTCTTCCTCGGCCGTTAACATCGGCCAGGTGTTCGCAGCCCGGATATACGATTCCAGGTTACCAACAGGGGCTAAAGCTAAAGTTTGCATTTCTTTGGTCATTCATTCCTCTCAATGTTTCTTCTGGTCCTGGTTGTCCCCGTCAGGCAACAACCATGCCAAAGCGTTTGAGCAACGAGATTAGCATTCACTCTTTTATCAGACAGTGATTTTATCCACAAGTTCCAGGTGCAACGGTGAATAAATTACGCACAAAATGTGACATGGAGATGATAACAGGGGAAGTGACAACAGGGACGCTTTCCCTGCAGAGCGAACATCTCGGTGCAGGGAAAGATTATATCACGCTTTTCTTAGTCGGGAGTAAAGTGGCGTAAATGTTGAACGGTTGCCAGCCAGGCGGCCACCCACCCGATCATCGAGCACACCAGCAGCAGCAGCAGGCACTCATCGAACCCTAAGCCACTGATATCAAACTTCGTTCCGAAAACCTGCGCCACTTCAGTCACGGCAGAGGAAAGCCGCATCACCAAAATTTCTGACAATATCAGTGAAAGAAATGCGCCGGAAAAACCGAGCAGTGCGCCACCGTAAAGGAACGGTCGGAGGATGAAGCCATCCGTTGCACCAATCAGTTTCTGCACGTTGATGGTATCGCGACGGGCGAAGATGCTCAGGCGCACGCTGTTGCCGATGACCAGGAAGACCGCCGCCACCATCAGCACGCCAATCATCGCCGCCACACGCCCGACCAGGCCGGTCAGAGCAGAAAGACGCGCAAACCAGCTGTCATCCATGCGCACTTCGTCAATGCCTTTAATGCGGGTAATGCGATCGCGCAGGGTGTTAAGGGAATCGGTACCCTGGAAATCCAGCTTCGGGATCACCACCGCCACGGCAGGCAGCGGGTTCTCTTCGAGCATATCCAGCGCACCGCCAAAGCCTGACCAGTTGCGGAACTCGCCCAGCGCGTCTTCACGCGAGAGATAATTAACCTTCTCCACGCCCTGCTCGGCCTGAATTTGCCCGACCACCTGCGCCGCCGCGTTATCGTCGAGCGCTTTGTCCAGGTAGACCGTGATCTGCGGAGACGGATAATACTGTGAAGCCGCCTGGTTAACGTTCTTATAAACCATATAGCAGACGCTTGGCAGCGTGAGGGAGATGGCAATCACCATCACCGTCAGGAACGTCGCCAGCGGTTTGCTTTTCAGGTCCTGCAGCGCGCCGTGGAAGGCGTAGCGCACCTGCTCGTTGAACACGTTGGTTTTGCGGGAAGCCGGCTTAGGCGCGGCCTTCTGGCGCTTCGGCGTATTACGGTTACCGTCACCCCCGCTCTGCGGCTTGCGGAAACGGTCTAACCGGTTGCCAAACTGCCGAATCTGGTTCATTGCATCACGCTTATTCACCGTGGCCTCCGTGCAAATGACCGTCGCTAAGGGTTAGCATGCGGTACGAACGACGGGAAATGAGCCCGATGTCGTGCGTCGCCATCAATACGGTGACCCCCACGCGGTTAAATTCCTCAAACAGACGCAAAATCCCTTCGGACAGGGCATCGTCCAGGTTACCGGTCGGTTCATCCGCCAGCAGTACCGCAGGCTTATTCACCACCGCACGGGCAATGCCCACACGCTGCTGTTCACCGCCGGAGAGCTGGATCGGGAAGTTCTTCGCTTTGTCCAGCAGCCCGACCTTATCCAGCGCCGCAGAGACGCGACGGCGGATATCGTCATAGCTGGCACCGGCAATAATCAGCGGAATGGCCACGTTATCGAAAACGGTGCGATCCATCAGCAGGTGGTGGTCCTGGAAAATCATGCCGATCTGCCGACGCAGGAACGGTACTTCGCGGTTTTTCAGGCGGCTGATCTCATGGCCGCCGAAAAAGATTTTCCCGGCGCTTGGCCGCTCGATCCCACAGATAAGCTTGAGCAGGGTACTTTTCCCCGCGCCGGAATGGCCGGTCAGGAATGCCATCTCGCCCGGCTGCAGGTGGAATGTCACCCCCTGCAGCGCTTGTCTCCCACCGAGATAGGCCTTGCTGACGTGTTCAAAGCGAATCATTGTTAGTCCTCTCGGGCAAATAATGCCTCAATAAAGTCGTCCGCTTTAAACGGACGTAAATCCTCAATACGCTCGCCCACACCGATGTAGCGGATAGGAATGCCGAACTGGTCAGCCACGGAGAAGATCACCCCGCCTTTCGCGGTGCCGTCCAGTTTGGTCAGCGTGATCCCCGTCAGTCCTACCGCTTCATGGAACAGCTTCGCCTGGCTGATGGCGTTCTGTCCGGTGCTGGCATCAATGGTCAGCATAATTTCATGCGGTGCGTCTTCGTCCAGCTTCTTCATCACGCGGACGATTTTCTTCAACTCTTCCATCAGGTGCGATTTGTTCTGCAAACGGCCTGCAGTATCGGCAATCAGCACGTCCACGTTGCGCGCCTTCGCCGCCTGAATGGCGTCGAAGATCACGGATGCGGAGTCCGCGCCGGTATGCTGAGCAATCACCGGAATATTATTGCGCTGGCCCCAGACCTGAAGCTGCTCAACCGCTGCCGCACGGAAGGTATCGCCCGCCGCCAGCATCACCGATTTGCCCTGCTGCTCGAACTGACGCGCCAGCTTGCCGATGGTGGTGGTTTTGCCCACGCCGTTCACGCCGACCATCAGAATAACAAATGGCGTTTTGCCTTCAATATTAAGCGGTTCGTCAACTTTTGCGAGAATTTCACCCATCTCGTCTTTCAGCAGGCCGTACAGCGCCTCGGCGTCACGCAATTGCTTGCGGCTCGCCCCTTCGGTCAGATTGGTGATGATCTTACGGGTGGTTTCTACCCCCACGTCCGCGATCAGCAACTGTTCTTCCAGCTCTTCAAACAGATCGTCGTCGATCTTTTTGCCGCGGAACAGACTGATAAATCCGGAACCTAAGTTTTCTTTGGTCTTCAGCAGGCTGCGTTTCAGGCGAGCGAAGAAACCTTCTTTGGTCGGTTTTTCCTGCTCCTGGACAATCTCTTCGGTCTGTTCTGGCTCTTCCACCGGCACGACGATAACCGCTTCTTCAGCGGCCTCTGCCGCCAGCGCCTGGGCTTCCAGCTCTTCGTCGGTCAGCTCAGGTTCGTTTTCGGCCTCTTCTTCCACCGCTTCAACAATTTCAACGGTTTCCGCTTCGGCCTGCCACTCTTCGGCAGAAACGGCTTCGGCTTTCACCTCTTCCGGCAGCGGTAACTCTTCATGTTCGATAACGGCCTGTGGCGCGTCGGGGATCTCATCAACCACGACCGGTTCTGGCTTCTCGCTCTCCTGAACCTCTTCAGTGACCGCAACCACCTCTTCAGCAAAAGATTCGATCTCTTCTTTGCTGTGCGCCGTTTCTTCCGCCTCGACAACCGCGGCGTTTTCTACAGGGGTTTCAGGCTGCGATTGCTCTTCAACGGCGTGTTGCTCTTCGGTTTTCTGTTCTGTTTCTTGCTCTTTTTCACCGAAGCCCAGCCAGGAAAAGAAGCCACGTTTTTTTTGTTTTGCCATCTGCGACTACACTCCTCGCGGCGCTATATACATGGAAGCTAAAAAAATGATGAAATAGTCTAACACTTTACTTAATTGACATCACCGCCCGCAATCGCAGGCCAATTGTTAACAGAGCTTTCCTGAAATGAAGAAACCCAACCGCGCCCCGCTCGGTCAAATTCGTATTATCGGTGGTCAGTGGCGAGGCCGGAAATTACCGGTGCCGGACAGCCCCGGTTTACGCCCCACCACCGACCGCGTGCGCGAGACGCTGTTTAACTGGCTGGCCCCGTCAATGGTCGACGCCCACTGTCTTGACTGCTTCGCCGGCAGCGGCGCACTCGGGCTGGAAGCGCTGTCGCGCTATGCCGCCAGCGCCACGCTGCTGGAGATGGAGCGCGGCGTTGCGCAGACCTTGCAGCAGAATCTGGCGACGCTGAAAGCGAGCAACGCGAAAGTGGTGAACACCAACACCCTGAGTTTTCTGGCACAGAAGGGCACGCCGCATAACGTGGTGTTTGTCGACCCGCCGTTCCGTAAGGGTCTGCTGGAAGAGACGTTATCCCTGCTGGAGCAAAACGGCTGGCTGGCGGATGACGCATTAATTTACGTGGAAAGCGAAGTGGAAAACGGTTTACCCCCGGTTCCCGCCCACTGGGAACTGCACCGTGAGAAAGTGGCCGGTCAGGTCGCTTATCGTCTGTATCACCGTCAGGCACAAGGAGGATCCGATGCCGGTACTGATTAATCTGGGACGTTTGTTGATGCTGGGCGTCTGGGCGTTTTTGCTTCTCAACCTGGTGCACCCGTTCCCGCGCCCGATGAATATTTTTGTTAACGTCGCGCTGATTTTCACCTCGTTCATGCACGCCCTGCAGATGGTGATGCTGAAAAATGGCCTGCCGAAAGATGGCCCACAGATGACCGGCTGGCAGCAGCTGCGCGTCTTTATTTTCGGCGTGTTTGAACTGCTGGTGTGGATGAAGAAGTTTAAGGCGCAGGTGAAGAAATAACACCCTCACCCTAACCCTCTCCCGGAGGGAGAGGGGACGATTACACCCTCTCCCTCTGGGAGAGGGGCGGGGTGAGGGAAAATTACAGCGCCGGTTTAAACCCCTCAAACCGCGATCCTTTATAACTCAGCGTCCCTTTCTCCCCCACTGTCAGTTGATGATACTGCGGCGCCTCCAGGCGGAAGGTCATCTCCAGACCGCCCGTTTCCGGCTTAAAGCTCGCTTCATAGCGCATAGCGGTACCCGCTGGCGGGACCTGCTGTTGCCGTGAGCGGCGGTCGTTAAGGGGTTTCTCGCGTTTGTTGCTCACAATCACGCGCTTTTGCATCAGTGGCGCAGCGTCGTTATCCGCCTTTTCGCGGCGCTGTTGCACAAAACGGAACGACGCGGCAATAACGATAATCGCCACCACGATAATGAAAAACAGCGGCATCTTGCTCATTCAACCATCCCATAAGATTATGCGGAATTCAGGATACCTTGCCTTCCCCGCCATTGCCAAACGCCCGCCCGCGTCACTACACTGAATGAGAAACTGATTATTCAGCCTTAACAGATACAGGGAGTTAATATGCTTTGGTCATTTATCGCTGTCTGTTTTTCCGCATGGCTTTATGTCGATGCGTCGTACCGTGGTCCCACCTGGCAGCGCTGGCTGTTTAAACCCGTCACGCTGCTGCTGCTCCTGCTGCTTGCCTGGCAAGCACCGATGTTCAACGCCATAAGCTATCTGGTCCTCGCCGGACTGTGCGCCTCCCTGATTGGCGATGCCCTGACCCTGCTGCCGCGCCAGCGCCTGCTGTATGCCGTGGGGGCGTTCTTCCTGTCGCATCTGCTGTACACCATTTACTTCGCCAGCCAGATGACGCTCTCGTTCTTCTGGCCGCTGCCGCTGGTGCTGCTGGTGATTGGCGCCCTACTGATTGCGGTGATCTGGTCGCGTCTGGAAGAGATGCGGTTGCCGATCTGCACGTTTATCGCCATGACGCTGGTGATGGTATGGCTGGCAGGTGAACTGTGGTTCTTCCGCCCAACGGCCCCGGCGATGTCCGCATTCTTCGGTGCGGCGCTGCTGTTGATCGGCAATATCGTCTGGCTGGGTAGCCACTATCGCCGCCGTTTCCGGGCAGATAACGCGATTGCCGCCGCCTGTTACTTTGCCGGGCACTTCCTGATTGTGCGTTCCCTGTATATCTAAATAACGCTTGACTCTGGAGTCGACTCCAGAGTGTATGCTGCGGTTAATGAGAAAATTATCATTGCCGGAGACTGCCATGTCGACTCCAGAAATACCTAAAAAAGTTCCTCAATTCTCGGCGCTTAAGCTCAGCCCGGTGCCGTCGAAAGACGACTGCTGCTGCGAAGGCGCGTGTGAAACGCAAACGCAGCCGCTGCCCGAAAGCGGAAACCGCTACAGCTGGATCGTCAACGGTATGGACTGCGCCGCCTGCGCCCGTAAAGTTGAAAACGCCGTGAAACAGGTTCCGGGCGTGAGTCACGTTCAGGTGCTGTTCGCCACCGAAAAACTGTTAATCAGCGCCGAAAAGGACGTCAGCAAACAGGTGGAAGCCGCGGTCAGTCAGGCCGGCTACAGCCTGCGTAGCGAAACCGCCCCCGCGGAAAAAACGTCATCCCTGCGCGAAAATCTGCCGCTTGTTACGCTCATCATTATGATGGCCCTGAGCTGGGGGCTGGAACAGATCAACCACCCGTTTGGCAATCTGGCATTTATCGCCACCACCCTGGTCGGGCTTTTCCCGATTGCCCGTCAGGCATGGCGTCTGATGAGAAGCGGCAGCTGGTTTGCCATCGAAACGCTGATGAGCGTGGCCGCCATCGGCGCGCTGTTTATTGGCGCGACGGCAGAAGCGGGAATGGTGCTGCTGCTGTTCTTAATCGGTGAACGCCTTGAGGGCTGGGCTGCCAGCCGGGCGCGTAAAGGGGTCAGCGCGTTAATGGCCCTGAAACCGGAAACCGCCACCCGCGTGGTAAACGGTACGCGTGAAACAGTCGCCATCAGTACGCTCCGCCCGGGCGACGTGATAGACGTTGCCGCAGGGGGCCGTCTGCCTGCGGACGGTGAGTTGCTCACCGCCACGGCAAGCTTCGACGAAAGTGCTCTCACCGGGGAGTCCATTCCGGTGGAACGCGCAATGGGCGAAAAAGTGCCTGCGGGCGCCACCAGCGTCGATCGTCTGGTGCAGCTTAAGGTTCTTTCCGAACCGGGCGACAGCGCCATAGACCGTATCCTGAAGCTGATTGAAGAGGCCGAAGAGCGCCGCGCGCCTGTCGAACGCTTCATCGACCGCTTCAGCCGTATCTACACCCCCGCCATTATGCTGGTTGCCCTGCTGGTTACCGTCATTCCCCCGCTGTTCTTTGGCGCGCCGTGGGAGGGCTGGATTTATAAAGGGCTGACGCTGCTGCTGATCGGCTGCCCGTGCGCGCTGGTCATCTCCACCCCGGCGGCCATTACGTCCGGCCTGGCGGCGGCGGCACGTCGCGGCGCGTTGATTAAGGGCGGCGCGGCGCTGGAGCAGCTGAGCCAGGTTGAACACATCGCCTTCGATAAAACCGGCACACTGACCGTCGGCAAGCCGCAGGTCACCGGTGTGTATCCGCAGGAAATCAGTGAAGATGAACTGCTGACACTGGCTGCCGCCGTTGAACAGGGCTCCACTCACCCGCTGGCGATGGCAATTGTGCGTGAAGCGCAGTCGCGAGGATTAACCATCCCGGCGGCGACCGCGCAGCGAGCGCTGGTAGGGTCAGGGATTGAGGCCACCGTTGACGGTAAAAAGGTACTGATTGTCGCGGCTGGCAAGTCTGCTAATCCAGAGGTCGAGGCGTTAGAGAAAGCCGGACAGACGGTTGTTGCCGTCATGCTGGACGGCGTCGTGAAAGGTATTCTGGCGCTGCGCGATACCCTGCGTGACGATGCCAGAGAGGCCGTAGCGGCACTGCATCAGCTGGGCGTGGAGGGTGTGATTTTAACCGGGGACAACCCTCGCGCGGCGGCGGCCATTGCCGGTGAGCTGGGGCTCGAGTTTAAAGCTGGCCTGCTGCCTGCGGATAAGGTCAGCGCGGTGACGGAGCTGAACGCACACGCCCCGCTGGCGATGGTCGGCGACGGGATTAACGATGCACCGGCGATGAAGGCGTCCACCATTGGCATCGCCATGGGCAGCGGTACCGACGTGGCGCTGGAGACCGCTGACGCGGCGCTGACCCACAACCGCCTGACCGGGCTGGCCCAGATGATCGCGCTTGCGCGCGCGACGCGCGCCAACATCCGCCAGAACATCGGCATCGCGCTGGGGCTGAAGGGGATTTTCCTGGTCACCACGCTGCTGGGCATGACCGGATTATGGCTGGCGGTGCTGGCGGATACCGGGGCAACGGTGCTGGTGACGGCAAACGCGCTCCGGCTGTTGCGTCGCCGGTAAAAAAACGCCCGGTGGCGCTAACGCTTACCGGGCCTGCATGTCCTGCCAGATAGTAGGTCGGGTAAGGCGTAGCCGCTACCCGACTTTTTTATAAGAAATAGCTCATCGCCAGGCCTAAAAACAGCACCAGACCGACGTAGTTATTGTTCATAAACGCTTTAAAGCAGGCGTCACGTTCACGCTTAGCGATCAGCTTCTGCTGATAAGCAAACAGCAGACCTGCCACCAGCACTGACCAGTAAAACGCCCAGTTCAGACCGTTGAGGCGACCGATCGCCACCATCAGCGCCAGCACGGCAACCTGCAGAATCCCGATGATCAGCTTGTCGTGACGGCCAAACAGAATGGCGGTGGATTTGATGCCAATTTTCAGGTCGTCGTCGCGGTCAACCATCGCGTATTGGGTATCGTAAGCCACGGCCCAGAGAATGTTCGCCAGAAACATCAGCCAGCAGCTGAGCGGTAAGGACTCACTAACTGCCGCAAACGCCATCGGAATCGACCAGCCAAACGCCGCGCCCAGCACAACCTGCGGCAGATGGGTGTAGCGCTTCATAAACGGATAAACCCAGGCCAGTGCCAGCGCCGCCACGGAGAGCAGAATGGTCATGGTGTTCAGGGTTAACACCAGCAGGAAGGAGAGCAGCACCAGAACAACGAACAGCACGCGGGCCTCTTTCCCGGTCACCTGCCCACTGGGTAACGGACGCCCGGCAGTCCGTTTGACATGGCCGTCGAATTTACGGTCGGCATAGTCATTGACCACGCAGCCCGCCGCACGCATCAGCCAGACCCCGGCAACAAACACGCCAAGGATCCACAGCGGCGGCACGCCTGGCGTCGCCACCCACAGCGCCCATAAGGTCGGCCACAGCAACAGTAACGCGCCAATAGGTTTATCGGTACGCATTAAGCGGTGATAAGCCAACAGCTTATTCTGCGTCAGGCTCCACTCCATTTTTTCTTCCTCTTAGTACAACGGTGATGCCGGTAAAAAAAGCTCCGTCAGAATTAACGGTTTACCACTCAGGCGAAGGCGGGAACGACGCCCCCACAGTTCGGCATCACGACCAATTTCAATAAAGTCCCGGGTAAGTTCAGACGAGGTGAAGAGGTAACGCCCCAGCGGCGTTTTCCCCAGACGCTGCAGCGCCAGCTCGGGCCCGGAAAGGGTGGACTCGGGTACTACCGTCCGTCCGGCAAGCCACGGTTCACCGTCAGCACAGAGTAAAATTTCACGCAGCCAGTAACGAGGCTCCTGCGGCAGCAGCGGCAGTTCGCTGGCGATCTCATCGCCAGAGACAAACCCTTCCTGAATCAGGGTCACCGTGACCGTTTTCCCCTGCTGCTCAAAACGTTTCGTCATGGAATCTTCCAGCAACAGCCAGTCAAGCTGCTGCGGATCAAGCGCAGGGATGTGGTCGAAATAGCGCAGCGCACGCAGTTGCGTTAGCGCGGGGTGTGACATGCCAGACTCTCCGATACATAACGTACTGGCATTGTATCGCAGAAACGCGGATTGAGGGGGGCCAAACGTTATTTAACGATCACGATCGCAACAAGGGCGCAACAACCTGGACGAGACGAAAAAAAGTGCGCCCACTCAGGCGCACTAAACTACTAACAAATCAGCACTGTGGGGAAACGGTTACCCCTTGCCTTTTACACTGCTGATAAAGGTGGAACGGGCAGTGGTTGAACCTAAACGTTCGGCTTCATCAAGCAGTTTCAGCGCTTTATCGACATCGCCGCGCTTCACCGCCTGCTTAATGGCGTTGTTGAAGTACTCTTCGGTGTCGTTCAGTACCGGCTCAGCTTTCTTCGCCGGGGCCGGCGCTGCGGTCGCTACCGGTGCGGCTGCCGTGGCAGCTGGCGCGGCATAGACAGGTGCAGCGGTATTCCCCACGGTCACCGGCCCTGGGCCAGAGGAGCCAAACAGTGGGCCAACGAGTACGCTGGAGGCGCTGTTGGTGGAGACTTTCAGTTTGATCAGGCCATCAGTGGTATGACGGGCAAGCGGGTCCGGAATATCCGGAACCGAGTTGCCGGTGCCTTTCGCATAGGCTTTCGCCGGGTCAACCAGCTTTGTGGTCTGCTGCAAATCTTTCTCGGTGGTGAAGACCAGCACGTAAATTTTTTGCTGTCCCAGGGCTGGCGTCAGGCGCATCACGCCTTGCAGGCGGTCTGCACTCATCACGCCAGGCTCCTGATAGCTAAAGTAGCTGCTCGGGAAGAAAGCAGAAGGCGTCAGGTTTTGGTCCAGAATCAGCACGTTCGGGGCAAATACGCTGGTCTGTTTGTCCACTTCACTGGTTAACGTCAGGGTCAGTTCACCAATATTGGCTGGCACGCTGTAGGCGGCAACCGGCCCGGTGATCCCGGGCACGTTCAGCTGTTGTCCGCCTGTAGAAAGTTGGGTGGATTGCGTCTTGGATTGATCAACCGGTGTCCAGGTCAGTTGCTGGAGCGCCGCCGCCGGGATAGCTGGCGCAGCGCTGGTATTTTGTGGCACGAAATTCACATCTGCCAGGGAGACCGCCGGAACACAGGCCATCAGCCCCGCAGAGAGGCACAGCGCGACGAGACTTTTCTTCATTTTCATTGTTATTACCTCTGATAGCGTGAGCACTGCGGTGGCCAGGCAATAGCGCGCAGCACCCTAAGGATAGAGGGGCTTTCGCCCCTCTTTTTAGGTCATTACGTCAGGTCTAACGAATTACCACCAGATTTCCATCTGGGCGCCGAAGGTCCACTCATCGTCGTCGCCACGGCTGAAGGTTTTTGCGGAAGTATCGCTGTACGCTACACCAGGGGTGTAGGCTGCACCGGAATCGTTGTTCGCATAACCCCATTTCTCATCCCACTTCGCGTAGGTTGCGAAGACACGGATAGCCGGACGAGACCAGATGCTGTCGCCTGCCTGCCATTGCTGTGCCAGGGTGATTTTGTACTGGCTGTTTTTGTCGTCAGTTTTCTGAGATTTGACGTTGTCGTAGCCCACTTCCAGCAAGGTGCTCATGATCGGCGTCCATTTGAACATTGGACGAACACCCACGGTCCACCACTCGGTACCGTTGTTGTTATCACGATCGATGTTCTGGTACATACCGACGTACATCAGGTCCCAACGGTCTGCCAGGGTGATTGCACCGTGGTCCAGCACACGCCACATGGAGCCATCGTTATCAACGCTACCGCCCTGTGGAATACCTTTGCCGTTAGAGGTCATGGAATCCGTACCGTACTGCAGTACGAACTTGTTGAAGCCCTTCATCATGCTCTGGGTATGTTCAGCAGTGAACAGCCAGCCATCTTTAGAGGCGCCAGGCTGCAGGTAGTAATCGTCTGGAATGTTGGTGTGACCGTAGTCAACACCCAGCTCCAGCGTACCGCCCGGGTTGGTTTCCAGACCGGCTAAACGCACGTCGAAGACATCGTTCGGCACGATACGATCATAGGTACGGTCGCCGTTAATATCGCGATCGGCGAAGGTGCCGGAACCGCCCGCTTCAGAAGAACGGGTGGCGGCCAGAGAGAGCTTACCAAAGCCCAGGTCGATGTTTTCGATACCCGCACCAGGACCAGAAATATCCCAGTAGTAGAAGTCGATCATGTGAACGTCATGACGCTGATAGAAGCGCTTACCGGCCCAGATGGTGGAACCTGGCAGCCACTCAATCAGGTTTTTACCCTGCACGTTAGCTTCACGGAAGGCCGGGCTGGTGGCTTCCCAGTCATTCTGCTGAGAAACGGAATACGCGACGTTGGTGTCGAAGTAGAAGCTCTTATCGCCCTCTTTCCACACTTCCTGGCCCAGTTTCAGCTCGGCGTAGGTCTCACATTCGTTACCGAGACGGTATTTACTTTGAGCACCGGTTGCCTGGAAACATTGTTGTTCACCGCCACTCCCGGTCCAGCCAATGCCGGAACGAGCATAACCTTTAAAGTCCACGGCGCCCGCCTGGGCAGACAGGATGCCTGCCGCAACGGCGATTGCCAGAGGGACTTGTTTGCGCAGAGTAATCATCATTCTATCTCCTGAGATCATTGCTTTTCTTTGAACACTTCACCTGTCGGTTTCGTGTCTTCTTTTGGGATTGCTTAAACGCCTGGCTCTTTATGCAACCGACGACATGCAGTGCCATCCTCACGGAACAGATGGCAACGCTCTGGCGGCAAGCCGATAGCGAATGTGGCACCCTCTTCTACCAACACCACGTCATTCTGGCGGTAGACCAGGTTCTGACGAATGGCGGGGATCTGGATATGAATCTGTGTTTCGTGACCAAGCTGTTCGACGACCTGAACCTCACCTTCCAGCGTCACATCGGCGATGTGGCTCGGCAGTAAATGTTCAGGACGAATACCGAGGGACATGTTTGCCCCCACCTGTACGTTGGCGCTGTCGACCGGCAGCCAGACTTGCTGACGGTTTGGCAGCTCCACCTGTACCTGTTCAATGGCTGTCGCGGTCACTTTAACGGGCAGGAAGTTCATCTTTGGCGAGCCAATAAAGCCCGCAACAAAGCGGTCTGCCGGGTAGTGATAGAGCTCCAGCGGTTTGCCCACCTGCGCCACACGACCGGCATCCAGCACCACAATTTTGTCCGCCAGAGTCATCGCTTCGACCTGATCGTGGGTGACGTAAATCATCGTGCGGCCAAGACGTTTATGCAGACGGGAGATTTCGATACGCATCTGGACGCGCAGGGCGGCATCCAGGTTGGAAAGCGGTTCATCGAGCAGGAACACGCGCGGTTCGGCGACAAGGGTACGGCCAATCGCCACACGCTGACGTTGACCGCCGGAAAGCGCTTTCGGTTTACGCTCCAGCAGGTGCGCAAGCTGTAACACTTCCGCCACCTGGGTGACGCGCTGGTTAATGACCTCTTTCTTCGCGCCGGCCAGCTTCAGACCGAAGGACATGTTCTCGGCCACGGAAAGATGGGGATAGAGTGCATAAGACTGGAACACCATCCCGACGCCACGTTCGGCGGGTGGGATGTCGTTCATTCGGGTATCACCGATCAGCAAGTCGCCGCTGGTGATGGTTTCAAGACCGGCAATCATACGCAGCAGAGTTGATTTACCGCAGCCTGATGGGCCGACAAATACCACGAATTCACCTTCGTGGATGTCCAGATTGATGTCTTTCGACACCACAACATCGCCCCAGGCTTTCGTTACATTACGCAGCTGTACGCTCGCCATGCCCTTCTCCCTTCGTTACAACCTGTCACCGACAGAAACATTCAAGATAAGTTCACTATGGGGTATCCATTACTTTCCTGAATCCTCCACCCCCCGGCTTTTTTATGGGGGAGGAGGCGGGAGGATGAGAGAGCAGGCTCTGCGACCGTCGCTGGCGGGGTGAGGCGAAATTCGTGAAGCGGCCAGCAAAATTCAGTGTGTTTTTATGTGCGCCAGCACTCATAACTTAAATTTATGCAACAGAGATCACACAAACGGGGGGTGGGGCGTAGGGGTTGGGAGGATGGAAAGAGGATGTCAAATAAGGAGACTGAGTCACGTTGAACCACTGAAGTCATACCACGAGACATCACCAAAAAGGATGGCAGATATGAATATCAAGACTGGCGCACGCGTTTTCGCATTGTCCGCCCTCGCAGCAATGATGGTTTCCGCACCGGCGCTCGCCAAAATTGAAGAAGGCAAGCTGGTTATCTGGATTAACGGCGACAAAGGCTATAACGGCCTGGCCGAAGTGGGTAAAAAATTCGAGAAAGACACCGGTATCAAAGTCACCGTAGAGCACCCGGACAAACTGGAAGAGAAATTCCCGCAGGTTGCGGCAACGGGTGACGGTCCGGACATTATCTTCTGGGCACATGACCGCTTCGGTGGCTACGCACAGTCTGGTCTGCTGGCTGAAGTCACCCCGGACAAAGCCTTCCAGGACAAGCTGTTCCCGTTCACCTGGGACGCCGTTCGCTATAACGGCAAACTGATCGCTTACCCGGTTGCGGTAGAAGCCCTGTCTCTGATTTACAACAAAGACCTGGTACCTAACCCGCCGAAAACCTGGGAAGAGATCCCGAAACTGGATAAAGAGCTGAAAGCGAAAGGCAAGAGCGCGCTGATGTTCAACCTGCAGGAGCCGTACTTCACCTGGCCGCTGATTGCAGCCGACGGCGGTTACGCGTTCAAGTTTGAAAACGGCAAATATGACGTGAAAGACGTGGGCGTAGACAGCGCTGGCGCGAAAGCAGGCCTGACCTTCCTGGTTGACCTCATCAAGAACAAACACATGAACGCGGATACCGACTACTCCATCGCAGAAGCGGCGTTCAACAAAGGCGAAACCGCGATGACCATCAACGGTCCGTGGGCCTGGAGCAACATCGACAAGAGCAAAATCAACTACGGCGTGACGCTGCTGCCAACCTTCAAAGGCAAACCGTCTAAACCGTTCGTTGGCGTGCTGAGCGCCGGTATCAACGCCGCCAGCCCGAACAAAGAGCTGGCGAAAGAGTTCCTGGAAAACTACCTGCTGACCGATCAGGGTCTGGATGAAGTGAACAAGGACAAACCGCTGGGGGCTGTTGCGCTGAAATCCTTCCAGGATCAGCTGGCGAAAGATCCCCGTATCGCCGCCACCATGGATAACGCCCAGAAAGGCGAAATCATGCCGAACATCCCACAGATGGCCGCATTCTGGTACGCCACTCGTACTGCCGTCATCAACGCCGCAAGCGGTCGTCAGACTGTCGATGCCGCGCTGAAAGATGCACAGGGTCGTATTACCAAGTAAGCAGAAAAACGGCGGGTGGCGCTTGCGCTTACCCGCCCTACGACTACGGCACGATCCGTAGGTCAGGTAAGCGCAGCGCCACCTGACGATAAGTTTTCACCGTTGTAGAGGAAAAACCCCATGGATGTCATTAAAAAGAAACGCTGGTGGCAAAGCGACGCGCTGAAATGGTCAGCGATCGGTCTGCTGAGTCTGCTGGTGGGTTACCTTGTTGTTTTAATGTACGTACAAGGGGAATATCTGTTTGCCATCATGACGCTGATTTTAAGCTCTGCTGGCCTGTATATTTTCGCCAACCGTAAAACCTATGCCTGGCGTTATGTCTATCCGGGCGTGGCCGGGATGGGGCTGTTTGTCCTTTTCCCGCTGATTTGTACTATCGCCATTGCGTTTACCAACTACAGCAGCACCAACCAGCTTGCGCAGGAACGCGCGCAGCAGGTCCTGCTGGACCGCTCTTATCAGGCCGGCAAGACCTTTAATTTCGGTCTGTATCCTGCTGGTAAAGAGTGGAAGTTAGCGCTCACTGACGAAGCTAGCGGCAAATACTATGTCTCCGACGCCTTCACGTTCGGCGGCGAACAGAAGCTGGCCTTAAAAGAGGCTGCCGCCCTGCCGGAAGGTGAACGTGCCAACCTGCGCGTCATTACCCAGAACCGTCAGGCGCTGACCCAGCTCACTGCCGTGTTGCCAGACGAAAGCAAAGTGACGATGAGCTCGCTGCGCCAGTTCTCCGGCACACAGCCGCTCTACACCCTGGCGGATGACGGCACACTGACCAACAACCAGAGCGGCGTGAAATATCGTCCGAACAACGACATTGGTTTCTATCAGTCTATTACCGCCGACGGCAAATGGGGTGATGACAAACTCAGCCCGGGCTATACCGTGACCATCGGCTGGGACAACTTTACCCGCGTGTTCACCGACGAAGGTATTCAGAAACCGTTCTTCGCCATCTTTGTCTGGACAGTCGTCTTCTCGGTGCTGACCGTGCTGCTGACCGTGGCCGTGGGCATGGTGCTGGCCTGCCTGGTTCAGTGGGAATCCCTGAAAGGGAAAGCGATTTACCGCGTGCTGTTGATCCTGCCCTATGCCGTACCGTCGTTCATCTCGATTCTGATTTTCAAAGGGCTGTTTAACCAGAGCTTCGGTGAAATCAACATGATGCTGAGCGCGCTGTTTGGCATTAAACCAGCCTGGTTCAGCGACCCGACCACCGCCCGCGCGATGATTATCATTGTGAATACCTGGCTGGGCTATCCGTACATGATGATCCTGTGCATGGGTCTGCTGAAGGCCATCCCGGACGACCTGTACGAAGCCTCAGCGATGGATGGCGCAGGCCCGTTCCAGAACTTCTTTAAGATTACGCTGCCGCTGCTCATTAAGCCGTTGACGCCGCTGATGATCGCCAGCTTCGCCTTTAACTTTAACAACTTCGTGCTGATTCAGCTGTTGACCAACGGTGGTCCGGACCGTCTTGGCACCACCACGCCGGCAGGCTATACCGACCTGCTCGTGAGCTACACCTACCGTATCGCTTTCGAAGGCGGCGGCGGACAGGACTTCGGTCTGGCGGCAGCGATTGCCACCCTGATCTTCCTGCTGGTTGGCGCGCTGGCGATTGTGAATCTGAAAGCCACACGTATGAAATTTGACTAAGGAGGGCAACGATCATGGCTATGGTACAACCCAAATCTCAAAAACTGCGCCTCCTCGTGACGCACTTAGGTCTGCTGATTTTTATCGCAGCGATCATGTTCCCGCTGCTGATGGTTATCGCCATCTCCCTGCGTTCGGGTAACTTCGCCACCGGGAGCCTGATCCCGGACGAAATCTCCTGGGAGCACTGGAAGCTCGCGTTGGGCTTCAGCGTGGAACACGCGGATGGCCGCGTCACGCCGCCGCCGTTCCCGGTCCTGCTTTGGCTGTGGAACTCGGTGAAAATCGCAGGTATTACCGCGGTTGGTATCGTGGCGCTTTCCACCACCTGCGCTTACGCCTTCGCCCGTATGCGTTTCCCGGGCAAAGCAACGCTGCTGAAAGGGATGCTGATTTTCCAGATGTTCCCGGCAGTGCTCTCCCTGGTGGCGCTGTATGCCCTGTTTGACCGCCTGGGCCAGTATGTGCCGTTTATCGGTCTCAACACCCACGGCGGCGTGATCTTCGCCTATCTGGGCGGTATCGCACTGCATGTGTGGACCATTAAAGGCTATTTCGAAACCATCGACGGTTCGCTGGAAGAAGCAGCCGCGCTGGATGGGGCAACCCCGTGGCAGGCGTTCCGTCTGGTGCTGCTGCCGCTCTCGGTGCCAATCCTGGCGGTGGTGTTTATCCTGTCGTTTATCGCCGCCATCACCGAAGTGCCTGTCGCGTCGCTGTTGCTGCGCGATGTCAACAGCTACACCCTGGCCGTAGGGATGCAGCAATACCTCAACCCGCAAAACTACCTGTGGGGTGACTTTGCCGCAGCGGCCGTACTCTCTGCCATCCCGATTACCGTGGTGTTCCTGCTGGCGCAGCGCTGGCTGGTCAACGGCCTGACGGCGGGCGGTGTGAAAGGTTAAGTTTCATTTTGTTATGCCACTGCAACCCTCAACTTTAGACGTATTGTATTGACCCAACTTGTGACTGTTGTTAGGCGCTCTTCGGAGCGCCATTTTTTTATTCTCGCTTCAGCCGCTTTGAATTACACAGCCAGAGGGTGATCACCAGCAGCAGGATCGCCGCCGAATAGATCAGCACATCGAGGGGAGATTTATGATCGACGATGATCAGCCGCACTATCGCGGTGATCCCAATGTAGACAAAATAGCGTAGCGGGAAGTGAAAGCCTGACTGAAAATACTTCACAATCAGGGCGATAAATTCAAAGTAGAGAAAGTAGACCACCAGTCCTTCCACCAGCGCATATTTGCTGGTTTGCTCGGGGGCGAACAGCACATCCGCCAGATGCACCGTCTCTTTACCCAAAAAGACGACCAGTATCAGGCCAAGGCTCAGCAGACCGAGGTTCAGCACGGTCTGGAGGATTGTTGAGATAAACTCAACGCGCGGGCGAGTCAGGGATGTCATACAGCACCTCATTCTCCAGGGCGAGGTTCCTGTATAACGCAAAAATGTGACGTGGATCTATATTTTTTAATTATGTTTTATGTACGGAGGTAAACGATGGAGCGCAAACCCACCGGGGTTCGTAACGTCACCTGTGGCGAAAATGTCACCGTGTACGAACCGGCCAATCTTTATGACTGCGTGCTCGGTAACGGGGTGTTCGTCGGCCCGTTTGTTGAAATTCAGGGCAATACGCGAATTGGCGACGACAGCAAGATCCAGTCGCACACCTTCATCTGTGAGTACGTCACTGTCGGCGAACGCTGTTTTATCGGCCATGGTGTGATGTTTGCCAACGACCTGTTTCGCGAAGGCAAACCCAATGCTGACCGGAACAGCTGGGGGCGAATTACCGTAGGGAATGATGTATCGATAGGCAGCGGTGCCACCATCCTGGCGGTCTCCATCTGCGATGGCGCGGTGATTGGCGCAGGCAGCGTGGTAACCAAATCCATCACCGAGAAAGGCATTTATGCCGGGAACCCGGCGAGGCTTCTGCGCCGCCTGTAGGTCGCCCGGTGGCGCTGGCGCTTACCGGGCCTACAAAACCGTAGGCCGGGCAAACGCAGTGCCGCCCGGCAATCAGGCATCAGCGGAAGTTAATATTCTTATCGCTGGTCATGTCGTACAGCTGGAACTTACGACCCAGCTGCTGACCGCCGTCACGCGTCAGCGGCGTCCAGCCAATGGCCGCACGGCTGCGGGTTGGGCCTGACGAGAAGAGATCCAGCGGAATCGACACATACACCCCTTTGGTGAAGTCCCCTTCCCCGTATTCGTCCGGCGAGACGTTGGTGATGGTGGCGTAACCGCCCACGACCACGCCGCTGTCGAAGTGTTTAGAGATATCCAGCGTGCCGCCCTTATCGCCCGCCAGGTACTGACCGACGCTGGCTTTTACCAGCACATCAGGCGCAAACGACGGCGTCCAGTAGGCGGTCAGATGGCCCGTTTTGACGCTGTAGTCGGTGAACTTCATCATGTCCTGCGCGCTGCGCCAGTCACGCTGCTTGACGTAGTTGGCATCAATACCAAACGCCCAGTTGCTGTCCACCGGACGATACAGCACTTCCGCCCCCGCGCCGCCGTACATGGTTTCCAGGTACCCCCCGTAAACCTGGCCGTAGAAGCCGTTGCCAAAGTACTGGAAGTAGTTGGCCTGCAGGTTGTTCACGTAGGCATCGTTCTGCACATATTCACGCACGCGGGTACGCACGCGCGGCAGCGTCGAGTCTTTTGGCGGGTTGGTGTAGTTGAACTTGTCGTAGTTGTTGGCGATGTTGCCAAACAGGCTGCCGGTGGTCAGCAGGTGGTCGGTGAGCCACAGATCCGCCGTTGCCATGACCCCGAGCTGATACATGTAGAAGTTTTCCGGCCCGCCGACGGACTGGTTCAGCACCGGATCGATATGGAAATCAAAGCGCGATTTATCGATATACCAGCCCTGTTCGGTAGTGTCCGGCACGATCGGCTCAACGCGTTTTTGCACCAGTTCGGTTTCATGCCCCAGCGGTTCACCTTCCAGATGGCGCTTGAGGCTGGCGACGTCCGTTTCCGTTGTCACCTGCGGCAGGTTGAGACGGTTCTCCGTCACGCGGATCGTACGGATCCCGTCCGGCAGATCGTTCATGATGATCCGGTTGGCGCGCTCGATCCCTTCCCGCGAGTCGCGATATTTCACCTGCTCACCGGTGACGTACAGCGTATCCCCTTTGACCTGAATTTTCGGATCGGCGAGGCCTGCGTTGTATTTCAGCAGCGTCAGCTGATTTGCCACCACGGAGTGCTGCAGGATCGCATCCTGCGGCTCCGGCTGGTATGCAGGCCGCGCGTTGTCATTGTAGTGCGGACGCATGTCGTTAAAGTTGGTACGCAGCGTGAAGCCAAACATCACCGTATTGCCACGCTCGTAGCTGAGGTTAACGTCAGCCCAGTCAGTGACGCGATAAATGGCGCCGACGTTAAACTTGCTCTTCTGCTCAATCTTCCCGGCGAAATCCTGCGAGTAGTTATTACCTTCGTACTCCAGCTTCAGGCGCAGCGGCTGCCAGGGGGTCTGATATTCCACACCGCCAAACAGCGATGCCGGGCCGTGGAACATCTGGTCGCCATTGATGGATCCCGCTTTCTGATAGCTGTTATCGCGGTAGCAGTATTTATCGCTGTAGGAGCAGAACGGGTTGGTCACGTTACCGCTGGTGCCCAGATAGCCCCATCCCAGGCCGAGCGAGAAGTCGAACGGTCCCCAGGCTTTGCTGGCGACGACGTATTCCGCATCAAACAGACCGGTACCGCCGATATCACGCGCGCCAACGGAGACCTGCGGCATCCAGTAGCTCTCTTCCCACAGACGCAGTTTGACGTCGAAGGCTTTATCTTTGTAGGTCTGATCGCCAGAGAAGGACTCAACGCTGCTGTATTTTTTTGTCCGCACGTCGGTGTAGCGCAGCGTGGTTTCAAGCCACGGGAACAGCTGCACAGAGGCCGAGTAGTAGCGATACTGGTCGTTATCGCGGTAGTTAAGGCTCAACTCACCTTCACGCGCCATTCGCGCGGTGGGAGTCTGCATTAAACCGACGCCACCGAAGTCTGACTGAGACGGGCCAATGGGTGCCGGATACGTTTCTGCGTGGCAGGCGGCGCTCACGCAGAGCGCCAGCATGCTGTAGAGATAGGTTCTTTTCATTATTCCGGTATCCGCTGAATCAGGGAGTGAAGGATATCGGCGTTAAGCCCGTCATAGGCCTTCGTCCAGAAATGGTCGGCAAAACCGACAAAAATCACGCTGCCAGGCGCAGGTTCGATATGGCGCTTGTTCCAGTAAGCAACCGGGGCTTTTTGTATGTGCCCGTCCGGGTAAACCACCCAGGCGTAGCTGTTGTCCGCTCCGCTCAGCAGGCTTTGCTCGTCAAGATAGCTCGCCACATCGCGACCCGGCGTAAAAGGCTTGTTACCCGGGCTTCTGATCAGTCCGAAGACGGTAATGGTGGCAGGCTGTGCCGGTAGCCAGAGCGTGTAATCGCCTTCCAGCGCCGGGTTGCCGTTCTCCGACACCCGCACGTCATCCGGATCGAGATTGACCTGCAGCCGTCCTGTTATCTTCAGAGCCTGAAGCTGCTGGCGAACGCTGTTAATCGCCGCCGCGTCATCACCGTCTTCCTGCTCCGCTAACCCCGTCAGCCTGGCGAGAAGCGCCTTGTGCTGTTGTTCTGCTTCAGCAGTCTTCTGGCGTTCAGCGATGACCGCGCCCGGCCACCAGCTGTTTGCCAGACGTGGCTGGCCGACGAGATCGATAAGATGACCGGCATTGGTCAATGTTTTAGGCTGCGTGCTCTCTGGGGTATAGACCTTCACCGTCCCGGCAGACCATGCGAGCGGTGTGGCAAAGCTTGCGATCAGCGCAACGCGAATAAGTGTTTTCATGATTTCGCGGCCTTGATCAGCGTGGTTTTGACCGGGAAGAATCCGGCGCCGAGATACTGCAGGGACTGGCGGATCTGCCCGTCATCGTCGATCCAGAAACGGTTATGCCAGGTGGCCTGATCGGTGACGACCTCTTCATCCAGCACGCGGACACGGGTTTCATCGCTGCCCACGCTGACGCTGTCCGTGCCGTTCCAGCGGAAGGTTGAACGTGCCGTGGCGTAACGCACCTGCTTATGTTCGGTCCAGCCCATCGTACGCGTCCAGCTTGCGCCGTCGGTAATCTGGTTCGGTTTGATCAGCGGGTCGGCCGCGAGGTTATTCACCTCAAGCAGGTTATCGCCGCCCAACAGGGTTTTTACGATACGACCGTGCTGCGTCACGATGGTGGCCTGATCCTGCGTCACCCATTTCTGCTGCCCGTTTTCATCGAAAGCGAGCACCACAAACAGTTGCGGGCCATCGTTAAGCTGCATGTACTGGCTGGCATACGGCATGTTTTGCAGTTCGTCATCGGTCAGATGCACGCCCGGTGTGCCGAACATGCTCTCCCACAGTGAGTTTCCCAGCCCTTTGGTGGTGGCCGAGCACGCCTGCAACAGCAGGCAAATCAGGATGATCCCAGGTCGCTTCACGACTCTTCTCCGCATTATTGCCGGGTGGCGCTGCTCGTACCCGGCCTACAGGTCCCGAAGGCTACTGAAAAGCCAGAATAACCACACCGAAGTGTGGTTATGATTAAAACACCCGCTATTACTGGGTGCTGGTTGTCGTGGTGGTCGTGGTTCCGGTATTGGAGCCATCACCGCCACCGGTTGCCGCCAGCGCGACACCCACGGCTGAACTTACGGTGCTGGCGCTGGCCGCGGTAGAACTTCCCGCAGACGCAGACGTCGCAGCCGAACCTGCCGCTTCCCCGACCTGAACCGGAGCTGCATAAACAGATGTCGCCGCAAGCGCAGATATGGCAAAAATGCCATACAGTACTTTCTTCATAAGAATTTCCCTTCATTGAATGAATGGAGATTTGCCCAAAAAGAATTTCAGGCGGATTCGAGTATACACAACTCCCGCCGTGGGTTTGCCGTCCGGGGAAATAGGAAAGGGGTTTTCAGACTAATGGATAAAATTGAAAGATAAGAGCAATTAACCAAATATATAAAACATATAAATCAATGAGATAGAATTAAAAAGTGACTATGTCGTTATCCGTATATTCCTAAAGTAAACCTCAGTCATTAACGGGTTAACGGCTTTTTTCAGATTAAACTCAGAACAGGAATTTGAGCTAAATAACAGACATCAGGAATTATCTGATAAAAAAATGCCGGCATATCGCCGGCACGTTTTCATGACAATTTAATTACGCACGCCATGCTTTATAACGGTTAATCAAGCCATTGGTCGAGCTGTCGTGGCTGGTGATCGCGTTATCGTCACCCAACTCTGGCAGGATACGGTTTGCCAGCTGTTTGCCCAGCTCAACGCCCCACTGGTCAAAGGTGAAGATGTTCAGGATCGCGCCCTGAGTAAAGATTTTGTGCTCATACAGTGCAATCAGCGCACCCAGGCTGAACGGCGTGATTTCGCGCAGCAGGATGGAGTTGGTTGGACGGTTACCTTCGAACACTTTGAACGGGACAACGTGGTCCAGCGTGGCCGGATCTTTACCCTGGTCGCGGTATTCCTGCTCAACCACCTCACGAGATTTACCAAACGCCAGCGCTTCGGTCTGGGCGAAGAAGTTCGACAGCAGCTTCGGATGATGGTCGGACAGCGGGTTATGGGTGATAGCCGGGGCGATGAAATCGCACGGTACCATTTTGGTGCCCTGGTGAATCAGCTGGTAGAAGGCATGCTGGCCGTTAGTACCCGGCTCGCCCCAGATGATTGGCCCGGTCTGGTAATCCACCGCGTTGCCGTTACGGTCAACATATTTACCGTTGGATTCCATGTTGCCCTGCTGGAAGTAAGCAGCAAAGCGGTGCATGTACTGGTCATACGGCAGGATCGCTTCGGTTTCGGCACCGAAGAAGTTGTTGTACCAGATACCGATCAGCGCCAGCAGTACCGGCAGGTTTTTCTCAGGTGCGGTGGTGGAGAAGTGTTTATCCATCGCGTGCGCGCCAGAGAGCAGCTCAACGAAATTGTCGAAGCCCACGGACAGGATGATGGACAGACCGATCGCGGACCACAGAGAGTAACGGCCGCCAACCCAGTCCCAGAACTCAAACATATTCGCGGTATCGATACCGAACTCGCTGACCGCTTTACCGTTGGTGGACAGCGCCGCGAAGTGTTTCGCCACGTGCTTGTTGTCGCCCGCGGTTTTCAGGAACCAGTCGCGCGCGCTGTGGGCGTTGGTCATGGTTTCCTGGGTGGTAAAGGTTTTAGACGCGACCAGGAACAGGGTGGTTTCCGGGTTCACGTTTTTCAGCACTTCGGCGATGTGGGTACCATCAACGTTCGAGACAAAGTGCATGTTGAGGTGGTTTTTGTACGGGCGCAGCGCTTCGGTCACCATGAACGGACCGAGGTCAGAACCACCGATACCGATGTTAACCACGTCGGTGATCGGTTTGCCGGTGTAACCTTTCCAGCTTCCGGAGATGATCGCTTCAGAGAAGGCTTTCATCTTTTCCAGCACCGCGTTCACTTCCGGCATCACGTCTTTGCCGTCGACGATGATTGGGGTATTGCTACGGTTACGCAGGGCTACATGCAGCACGGCACGGTCTTCGGTGCGGTTGATCTTCTCACCGGAGAACATGGATTTGATGGCGTCGGCCAGTTCAGTCTCTTTCGCCAGATCCTGCAGTTTTGCCAGCGTCTCTTCGGTGATACGGTTTTTGGAGAAATCCACCAGCATCAGGTCATCGAAAGTCGCGGAGAACTTATTGAAACGATCGGCATCTTTCGCGAACAGATCCGCGATGGTGACGTCTTTCATTTCATCAAAATGTTTCTGGAGTGCCTGCCAGGCAGCGGTCTGCGTTGGGTTGATGTTTTTCATTAGCAATACTCTTCTAATTTGAGAATTGTGACTGCGGTCGATTGTAGCGCCTGCAAATAAAAATTGTGATGGTTTTTATGCCATTGCCCTGGCCTGCATCAAACACAGGTGAAAAGACCCGAAAAGTATAGCTGCTGAATTGCCCTTCTGCGGCGGCGAAATGTCGGTCAAAAAGCCCTAAAACGGAGCATAAAATCTGGCCCTGTTATAAGTCCTGTTTCTCAGGGGTACCCCCCCATAAAAAATCCGCATAATCCCAGCATTGACAGGACCTCCCCCACATTTTATTTATAGGGCCGTATTTTGCGCCTGCACCTGTTTTCGTTTCATTCTTGTGCCATGGTCGCTTATTCATTCCCTGACACGAGGTTGTTATGACGAGTTTTGTGGTCGCCAAATTTGGCGGCACCAGTGTGGCCGATTACGATGCCATGAACCGCAGCGCCGATGTGGTGCTGGCCGATCCGAATACCCGCCTGGTGGTGCTTTCCGCCTCTGCCGGCGTGACGAACCTGCTGGTTTCTCTGTCTGAAGGACTGGAAGCGACAGAACGTTTCGTTAAGCTGGATGCACTGCGCAAAATTCAGTTCGACATCCTTGAGCGTCTGCAGAACCCGAACGTCATCCGGGAGGAAGTGGAACGTCTGCTGGAAAATATCACCACGCTGGCCGAAGCGGCCTCTCTGGCAACCTCCACCGCCCTGACAGACGAGCTGGTCAGCCACGGTGAACTGATGTCCACCCTGCTGTTCGTGGAAATCATGCGCGAACGTAATATTCCGGCGCAGTGGTTTGACGTGCGCAAAGTGATGCGTACCAGCGATCGCTTTGGCCGCGCCGAGCCGGACGTAGAAGCGCTGGCCGAGCTGACCACTCAGCAGCTGGCCCCACGCCTGGCCGATGGCATTGTGATCACCCAGGGTTTTATCGGCAGTGAAGCAAAAGGGCGCACAACAACGCTTGGCCGTGGCGGCAGCGACTATACCGCCGCGCTGCTGGGCGAAGCCCTGCATGCCACCCGCGTCGATATCTGGACTGACGTTCCGGGCATTTACACCACCGATCCGCGCGTCGTTTCTGCGGCCAAACGTATTGATGTTATCGCTTTTGAAGAGGCGGCGGAAATGGCCACCTTCGGCGCGAAAGTGCTGCACCCTGCCACGCTGCTGCCGGCCGTGCGCAGCGATATTCCGGTGTTCGTCGGCTCCAGTAAAGATCCGAAAGCGGGCGGTACGCTGGTCTGCAAGAAAACGGAAAACCCACCGCTGTTCCGCGCGCTGGCCCTGCGCCGTCGCCAGACGCTGGTGACGCTCCACAGCCACAATATGCTGCACTCGCGTGGTTTCCTGGCGGAAGTGTTTGGCATTCTGGCGCGCCATAATATCTCCGTGGATCTGATCACCACTTCTGAAGTGAGCATTGCGCTGACGCTGGACACCACCGGCTCTACCTCCACCGGTGACACCCTGCTGACACAGTCGCTGCTGATTGAGCTGTCTGAGCTGTGCCGCGTGGAAGTGGAAGAAGACCTGGCGCTGGTAGCCATCATCGGCAACAAACTGTCCCGCGCCTGCGGCGTAGGCAAAGAAGTGTTCGGCGTGCTCGACCCGTTCAATATCCGTATGATTTGCTACGGCGCGTCCAGCTATAACCTCTGCTTCCTGGTGCCTGCCGATCAGGCCGAGCAGGTGGTGCAGAAACTTCATCAGAATTTGTTTGAATAAAATTCGTTAGCACGATAAACATTATCTACAAGCCGGGCACAGACCCGGCTTTTTCATAACTAAACAACACGACAATACTGCAAGGAATCCACTATGTTATCCGCCATTACCCGGCTGTTCCCGCTCTGGGCGCTGCTGCTCTCCGTACTCGCGTATTACACTCCCGCTACGTTCACGGGCATTGGTCCGTGGGTCACCACGCTGCTGATGTTGATCATGTTCGGTATGGGTGTCCACCTGAAAATCGACGACTTCAAACGCGTGCTGTCCCGCCCGGCGCCTGTCGCAGCAGGGATTTTCCTGCACTACCTGGTGATGCCGCTTGCGGCGTGGCTGCTGGCTATGGCCTTTAAGATGCCGCCCGACCTCTCCGCCGGGATGGTGCTGGTGGGTAGCGTGGCCAGCGGCACGGCGTCTAACGTGATGATCTTTCTTGCGAAAGGCGACGTGGCGCTTTCCGTCACTATCTCTTCCGTCTCAACCCTGGTGGGCGTAATTGCCACACCGCTGTTAACCCGCCTGTACGTGGACGCGCATATCCAGGTGGATGTGATGGGCATGCTGCTGAGCATTCTGCAAATCGTGGTGATCCCGATTGCGCTGGGCCTGGTCATTCACCATCTCTTCCCGCGCGTGGTGAAAGCGGTTGAGCCGTATCTGCCTGCCTTTTCGATGGTCTGTATTCTGGCCATCATCAGCGCCGTGGTGGCGGGCTCCGCGTCGCACATTGCTTCCGTGGGGTTTGTGGTAATCGTCGCTGTGGTGCTGCATAACACCATCGGCCTGCTGGGCGGCTACTGGGGCGGGAAGCTGTTTGGTTTTGACGAATCGACCTGCCGCACGCTGGCAATAGAGGTAGGCATGCAGAACTCCGGCCTGGCGGCAGCGCTCGGGAAAATTTACTTTTCACCGCTGGCGGCATTGCCGGGAGCCCTGTTCTCCGTCTGGCATAACCTCTCCGGTTCGCTGCTGGCGGGCTACTGGTCAGGAAAACCGATAGAAGAAAAGCCACAGGAAACTGGCGAATATCGTCTTTAACAGTCGGGTGGCGCTACGCTTACCCGACCTACGCTCTCCGCACGCGCAAGCCGGGGAAAAAAGGGGCTTAACGCCCCTTCTTTTTACGTCCCGGTTGCGTAAAGCGTTTACCTGCGGGCTTGCCTCGCCCTTTCTCTTCCGACTGCGGTGCTTTCACGACCGGGCGTTTAATCGCCTGAGTTTTCGGTTTGGCTTTGGCCTTCGGCTTCGCTTCAGACGAGGAGTTCTCGATAAGCTTAAACAGCTCGATCAGTTCATCATCGGTTAAATCGCGCCACTCGCCCAGCGGGATACCGGACAGGCTGACGTTCATGATGCGGGTACGCTCAAGCTTCGTCACTTCATAGCCAAAGTATTCACACATACGGCGGATCTGGCGGTTTAAGCCCTGCACCAGAGTAATGCGGAACGCGAACGGCGCCTCTTTCTTCACCTTACACTTTTTCGTGACGGTCCCAAGGATCGGCACACCGGCGCCCATGCCGCGAATAAACTCGTCCGTGACCGGCTTATTCACCGTCACAATGTACTCTTTCTCGTGATCGTTACCGGCACGCAGGATTTTGTTGACCAGATCGCCGTGGTTGGTGAGGAAAATCAGCCCCTGAGAGTCTTTATCCAGACGGCCGATCGGGAAGATACGGCTGCTGTGGTTCACGAAATCAACAATGTTATCCCGCTCGCCATCTTCCGTGGTGCTGACAATCCCAACCGGTTTATTCAACGCGATAAACACCAGGTCTTCAGCATCGCGAGGTTCGATGAGCTGACCATTCACTTTTACCACGTCGCCAGGCATCACCTGGTCACCAATCGTGGCGCGTTTGCCGTTGAGGAACACGTTACCCTGTTCAATGTAACGGTCCGCCTCGCGACGTGAGCAGATCCCGCTCTCGCTAATGTATTTGTTTAATCGGGTTGATTGAGTTGGCAGCATAGTTTCTCCTGTGAAGGCGAAATATACCTTAGGTTTGGGCTGGAAAAAAAGATTAGCCGACGGTAACTGAGACGGGTTTTTTAGTTTGCGAGACACTTTCAGGATTTAGCGTCAGGCCATTTATCCTTGAGCTAACTCCTTTTAGCTTTACTCCCCACATACATTTATTTGTAGTTTATAAATCACAGGGAGTAATATGAAGGAGATCGTTCAGACAGAATCCTTCCGACGCTGGGAGCAAAACTTAAAAGATCGGCGAGCAAGGACCATTATCGCTTCCCGCCTCTTTCGGTTGGCAAATGGCTTAGCGGGCGACATAAAACCCGTGGGGGAAGGTATATGCGAGCTGAGGATCCACTTTGGTCCGGGCTACAGAATCTATTTTAAAGACCAGGGCAATTGCATCATCGTGCTGTTGTGTGGTGGTGACAAAAGCAGCCAGGCCAGAGACATACTTATGGCAAAAATGCTGAGCAATGTATCCCAATGGCAGGAGTGAATGAGCATGCATAAATTAACACCCTACGATCCAGCCATCGCGTTGGTGGATGATGAGGAAATAGCCGTGTTTATGGCTGATGCATTAGAAACTGGTGACTCAGCGTATATTGCTAAAGCTTTGGGCGTCATCGCGCGAGCGAAAGGGATGTCGACCATTTCACAGCAAACTGGCCTGTCACGAGAACAACTGTACCGATCATTTAGTGATAAGGGGAACCCAACGCTTAAAACCACGCTGGCGGTCATGAAAGCATTGGGTCTTGGGCTCACAATCAAACCCGCCGGGGATTAATACTCATCCCGCTCGTCATCTTCATCCGGCTGTTCCATCACGCTGTACGCCACCGCACAGAACAATGAGTTAAGGCGTTTCATATCCCCCAGCAGCCCCAGGTGCAGGGAGCTGGTTTCGATACTCTGTACGTTCTGTTGGTGCAGACGTTCCACGTGGGCGTGCGAGTAGCGGCGGTTGAGGATACGGAAGCGATGCTTGTTGCGGCGCAGGCGGCGCGCGCTTGGCACGTCGCTGGAAAAGAAGACCAGCATGGCCAGCTTCAGGTTGCTAAGAAGTTGTTCGTGCAGAGCTTCCAGCTCCTTCAGCCCTTCGACGGAGAATGCACGGCGGGCGGCCAGAGATTTGTCAGCAATTTCACTGCCCATCCGCTCCACAATATCCGAAGCCTGCTCAAGGTTAAGCGACATCTCTATGATTTCCGCCCAGCGGCGGGACTCCTCCTCCGCCAGTTCATCCTGCGGTATGCGCGCCAGATAGAGCTTGATGGCGGTATAAAGCACGTTGATATCATCCGCCAGCCTGCGCAGCTCTTTCTCTTCTCGCGGCTCACCGTGCATCACTTTTTGCAAGCCTTCGAGCATGGTTTCCATGGCGTCGCCCATGCGAAGCGTCTCGCGGGCGGCATTCGCCAGCGCCAGCGCCGGCGTATCCAGCGCGGAGGTATCCAGATGCTTCGGTTTCAGGCGCGCATCCAGCTCCGGTTCATCCTGGATCAGGCGCTCACAGAAGCGGGCCATCGGCTCGGCAAAGGGGACCATCGCCAGGCAACGTACCAGGTTGTAGAAGACGTGGAAGTAAATCACCAGCTCCGCCTTCGGCAGCGGGAGGTTGTCCATCAGGTTCGCCAGTGGATGGACAAACGGCAGAATGATCAGGCTGCCCACCAGCTTAAACAGGAGGCTACCCAGGGCCACGCGGCGGGCGGCAGCGTTGGCGGCGCTGTTATTGAGCATCGCCAGCAGGCCAGAGCCGAGGTTAGCCCCGATCACCAGGCACAGCGCAACCGGGAAGGAGATCGCCCCGGCGGCGGTGAGCGTTGCCGTCAGCAGAACGGCGGCCAGGCTGGAGTAGCTGACGATGGCAAACACCGCGCCAATCAGCGCGTCCAGCATAATGTCACCGGTCAGGGAGGCGAAGATCACCTGAACACCGTTGGCCTCAGTAATAGGGGTGACGGCCTGAACAATCAGCTCCAGCGCCAGCAGGATCAACCCAAGGCCAATCCCCACGCGCCCAAGCTGCCCGGCCCGCGTCTGTTTGCGTCCGAGGAAGAAGATGACGCCAATGAAAATCAGCAGCGGCGACAGCCAGGAGAGATCGAACGTCAGGATACGCGCCATCAGCGCGGTACCCACGTCCGCCCCCAGCACAATGACCAGCGCCGGGGCCAGCGCCACCAGATCCTGCGCCACAAAGGAGGTGACAAGCAGGGTTGTGGCGTTACTGCTCTGCACCAGTGCCGTCACGCCAATGCCCGCGCAGAAGGCGAGCGGCTTCTTCTCAACGCTGTTGCTGAGAACGGTACGTAAACGGGCACCAAAGACGCGCATCACGCCGGTACGAACGATATGGGTGCCCCAGACGAGCAGTGCGACTGCAGAGAGCAGATGTAACAAGGTCAGCACGGAAGGTTTTCCTCCTTATCGTTATTCGTTTTCCTTAGGTTCAGTATAAGGGTTTAAACGTAAGAAAGAGACAGGGCGCCCAATGAGCGCCCTGTTTGTTGTAAGGAAAAGTGACGTCAGTCCGCGTCGTAGCCTAAATTCGGTGCTAACCAGCGCTCCACTTCAGCAACGCTCATGCCTTTACGCAGGGCATAATCTTCAATCTGATCCCGCTGCAGCTGCGCCACGGCGAAATATTTGCTGTCAGGATGGCTGAAGTACCAGCCGGAAACGGACGCCCCCGGCCACATGGCGAACGACTCGGTAAGCTTCATCCCGGTATGCGCCTCTACGTCCAGTAATGTCCAGATGGTGCCTTTTTCGGTGTGCTCGGGACAGGCCGGATAACCCGGTGCCGGACGAATGCCCTGGTAGTTCTCGCGGATCAGCTCCTCGTTGCTGAGGTTCTCATTGGCCGCGTAGCCCCAGTGCACCTTACGCACGCGCTCATGCAGGTACTCGGCGAAGGCTTCCGCCAGGCGGTCGGCAATCGCTTTCACCATGATTTTATTGTAATCATCGTGCTGCGCTTCAAAAGCGTCCGCCAGGGCATCTTCTTCCAGACCACCGGTCACGGCGAAGGCACCGATATAATCCGCTTTACCGGAAAGCTTCGGTGCCACGAAATCGGCCAGGCAGTAGTTGGCAAAGCCCACTTTTTCGGTTTGCTGACGCAGATGGCGGCTGACCGCCAGCACATGGGTGCGGGTTTCATCACGATAAATTTCAATGTCATCGCCCACGCGGTTCGCCGGGAAGAGCCCGACCACGCCCCGCGGGTTAAGGGTTTTCTCTGCGCTGAGCTTATCGAGCATATCGTTGGCGTCTTTAAACAAGCGCTTCGCCTCATCACCTACTACCTCATCCTCGAGGATGCGCGGATATTTACCCGCCAGCGACCAGGTCATAAAGAACGGTGTCCAGTCGATGTAGTTGCGCAGCGTTTCGATGCTGGCGGTCACCTCCTGCACGCCCAGCCGATGAGCCACCGGCGGCGTATAGCTCGACCAGTCAAAGGCCAGATCGTTATCGCGTGCCGCCTGCAGCGTTACCGGTGGCGTACGCGGTTTCTTGCGGGAATGCTGGATGCGGACGGTTTCGTACTCTTTACGGGTACGCGCCACAAAGTCATCGCGCTGGGTGTCGGAGAGCAGCGCGGAGACCACGCCAACGGTGCGCGAGGCGTTCTGCACGTACACCGTCGGGCCGCTGTAGTTCTGTTCGATTTTAACTGCCGTGTGCGCTTTCGAGGTGGTCGCCCCGCCAATCAGCAGCGGAATGGTGAAGCCCTGACGCTCCATCTCTTTCGCCACGTTAACCATCTCGTCCAGCGATGGCGTAATCAGCCCGGAGAGGCCAATCAGGTCGGCATTCACTTCGCGCGCGGTCCTGAGGATTTTATCCGCCGGGACCATCACACCGAGGTCGATAATTTCGTAGTTATTACACTGCAGCACCACGCCGACGATGTTCTTGCCGATGTCATGCACGTCGCCCTTCACGGTGGCAATGACCATTTTGCCGTTGCTGGAGCCCTGCTCTTTGCTGGCTTCGATAAACGGCTCCAGATACGCCACGGCCTGCTTCATCACGCGCGCGGACTTAACCACCTGCGGCAGGAACATCTTGCCCTCACCGAACAGATCGCCCACTACGTTCATGCCGTCCATCAGTGGCCCTTCGATCACTTCAATCGGACGGGCTGACTGCTGACGCGCCTCTTCGGTATCCTGCTCGATAAACTCGGTGATGCCTTTGACCAGCGAATATTCCAGGCGTTTTTTCACGTCCCAGGCGCGCCACTCGGCCTGCTGAACATTGGCTGCGTCATCCGACTTGCTGCCACGGTATTTTTCGGCCAAATCCAGCAACCGCTCGGTCGCGTCGTCGCGGCGGTTAAGGATCACGTCTTCTACCGCGTCGCGTAGCTCCGCAGGCAGGTCGTCATAAATTGCCAGCTGTCCGGCGTTGACGATCCCCATGTCCATCCCGTTGCGGATGGCGTAGTAGAGGAATACGGCGTGAATCGCTTCACGCACCGGGTCGTTACCGCGGAACGAGAACGAGACGTTCGACACGCCGCCGGAGATCAGCGCATGCGGCAGCTCGCGTTTGATGTCTTCACACGCGCCAATAAAATCCTGGGCGTAGTTATTGTGCTCTTCAATCCCGGTCGCGACGGCGAAGATATTCGGGTCAAAGATGATGTCTTCCGGCGGGAAGCCCACCTCTTCGGTTAAAATCTTGTACGCGCGGCGGCAAATCTCGATTTTGCGCTCGCGGGTGTCGGCCTGGCCCACTTCGTCAAAGGCCATCACCACCACAGCGGCCCCGTAGCGGCGCACCATCTTCGCGTGGTGGATAAAGATATCCACGCCCTCTTTCATCGAGATGGAGTTGACGATGCCTTTCCCCTGAATGCATTTCAGCCCTTTTTCGATGACCTCCCATTTGGAGGAGTCAATCATGATCGGCACGCGGGCGATATCCGGCTCACCGGCAATCAGGTTGAGGAAACGCACCATCGCCGCTTCGGCGTCGAGCATCCCCTCATCCATGTTGATATCGATAATCTGAGCGCCGCTCTCCACCTGCTGGCGGGCGACGTCCAGCGCTTCGCTGTACTTCTCTTCTTTAATCAGGCGCTTGAACTTCGCCGAGCCGGTGACGTTAGTACGTTCACCCACGTTCACAAACAGGCTGTCTTCGCCGATGGTCAACGGCTCAAGGCCGGAAAGACGACAGGCAACGGGAAGCTCCGGCAGCTTGCGCGGCGGCAGTCCGGCTACGGCGTTGCTCATCGCGGCGATGTGCGCCGGCGTGGTGCCGCAGCAGCCGCCGACGATGTTCAGAAAGCCGGACTCGGCCCATTCGCGAATTTGTGCCGCCATGGTGTCGGCATCCAGATCGTACTCACCAAACGCGTTCGGCAGACCGGCGTTCGGGTGGGCGGTGACGTAGCATTCTGCAATACGCGACAGCTCCTGCACGTACTGGCGCAGCTCATCCGGCCCCAGCGCACAGTTCAGGCCGAAGGAGAGGGCCTCCGCATGCCGCAGCGAGTTGTAAAACGCTTCAGTTGTCTGGCCGGACAGGGTACGGCCCGAGGCGTCGGTGATGGTGCCGGAAATCATGATCGGCAGGTCAACGCCCAGCGCCTCGAACTCCTCTTTCACCGCGTAAATCGCGGCTTTGGCGTTGAGGGTGTCGAATACCGTTTCAATCAGGATCAGATCGGAACCGCCTTCCACCAGCGCTCTGGTCGATTCACGATAGGCCACGACCAGCTGGTCAAAGGTGATATTACGAAACGCCGGGTCGTTCACGTCCGGTGAAATCGACGCGGTGCGGTTGGTGGGACCCAGCACCCCGGCAACGTAGCGCGGTTTCTCCGGCGTGCGGGCCGTCCACTCATCGGCACAGGTGCGCGCCAGCTTCGCGGCTTCATAGTTGATTTCCGCCGACAGGGATTCCATCTGGTAATCCGCCATGGCGATGGTTGTCGAGTTAAAGGTGTTGGTTTCAATAATATCCGCGCCCGCCTCAAAGTAGGCGTTGTGGATATCCTTGATCACGGACGGCTTGCTGAGCACCAGCAGGTCGTTGTTTCCTTTCAGGTCGCATGGCCAGTCAGCGAAGCGTTCGCCGCGGAAATCGTCTTCGCTCAGGCGATAGCCCTGGATCATGGTGCCCATACCGCCGTCCAGCACCAGAATTCGTTCATTTAACTGCGCACGCAGTTGCTCTACTTTGCTGCTCACACTTGCTCCCGACAACGCTCAACAAGGCCAAAAGGCTGCGTCCCATACTGGCACAATCTCGCAGGGTGGAAAAGTCACTCAGGGGTAACATGAGACATGTTCACCATCACTCCTCCGATCAGTCAGGATAACGGTTGCAAATTCACCAAATAAAACGAAAATGATTTCCACGATACAGAAAAAGGAGATCGTCATGGTCGCGACCGTTCCCGCTAAACGCGGCAGAAAACCTGCTGCCACCACCGCCGCCGCACAACAGGGCGGACAGGTTCAATCGCTCACGCGCGGTCTGAAGCTGCTGGAGTGGATAGCCGAGTCGCACAGCAGCGTGGCCCTGACGGAGCTGGCGCAGCAGGCGGGCCTGCCGAACTCCACAACCCACCGGCTGCTGACCACCATGCAGCAGCTGGGCTTTGTCCGCCAGGTCGGCGAGCTGGGGCACTGGGCGGTAGGCGCCCATGCGTTTATCGTCGGCAGCAGCTTCCTGCAGAGCCGCAACCTGCTGGCGATTGTGCATCCGATTCTGCGCAAGCTGATGGAAGATTCCGGCGAGACGGTAAACCTGGCGGTACTCGACCAGAGCGACCATCAGGCGATCATTATTGACCAGGTACAGTGCACGCAGCTGATGCGCATGTCAGCCCCGATTGGCGGCAAGCTGCCGATGCACGCGTCGGGCGCGGGGAAAGCGTTTCTGTCACAGCTGAGCGAGGAACAGGTGACAGGGCTGCTGCACCGTAAGGGACTGCATGCCTACACGCACGCTACGCTGGTGTCGCCGGTGCATCTGAAAGAAGATTTGGCCCTGACCCGCAAGCGCGGCTATTCCTTCGACGACGAGGAGCACGCCCTGGGCCTGCGCTGTATTGCGGCCTGTATTTTTGACGAGCACCGCGAACCGTTTGCCGCCATCTCCATCTCCGGGCCGATTTCCCGCATGACCGATGATCGGGTCACCGAGCTGGGTGCGCTGGTGATTAAGGCGGCAAAAGAGGTGACCCTGGCGTATGGTGGGATCCGTTAGGCATGCATTGCCGGGTGGCGGCTTCGCCTTACCCGGCCTACATGATGCCCTCTGAAAACCGGATGCAAAACCGCTGCTTACGGCGGTAAGCGTAGACATCTTCCACATGTCCGTTTTTAATCCGCGTTTGCAGCCCCCGCCAGTAGCTGGCGCGGAACAGATCCTCATGCATCTCTTCGAACAACGGCCCGATGCGCGGGTCAGCGCACAGCCAATGGCGAAACTCTTCAGGAAAGACATCGCCCGGTGAGACGCTGTACCACGGCTCGCCGGAAAGCTCATCTTCCGGATAACGGGGCGGTGGGATATCGCGGAAATTCACTTCTGTCATGTAGCAAATTTCGTCGTAATCGTAGAACACCACGCGCCCGTGACGCGTGACGCCGAAGTTCTTAAACAGCATATCGCCGGGGAAAATATTGGCCGCGGCAAGCTGGCGAATCGCGTTGCCGTACTCTTCAATGGCATCACGCAGCGCCTGGCCTTCGGACTGCTCCAGCCAGATATTCAGCGGCACCATGCGGCGTTCAATGTAGAGATGGCTTATTACGATTTTGTCGCCAAGATCGGTGATTTTACCCGAGGCTTCCTGCAGTAAAAGGGTCATGAGCGCCGGATCGATCTGCTGCTTATCCAGCACAAAGTTTTCGAACTCCTGAGTATCCGCCATGCGTCCGACGCGATCGTGCTCCTTCACCAGTTGGTAGCAGGCACGAACGTGTGCCGCGGTCATCTCTTTCTGCGGCGCGAATTTATCTTTGATCACCTTAAATACGCGGTCGAAGCCCGGAAGGGTAAACACCAGCATCACCATGCCGCGAATGCCGGGCGCTTCAATAAACTGCTCATCGGCGGTGGTGACATAGCGCAGGTACTCCCGGTAGCTTTCCGTTTTGGCGTGCTTCTGACAGCCAATCGCCATATACAGCTCGGCCGTGGTTTTGCCCGGCAGGATCTCACGCAACCACTCCACGAGCGCTGCAGGTAACGGGGCATAGACCATGAAGTAGGAGCGGGCGAAGCCAAACACAATACTGGCCTCCGCGCTGGTGGTCAGGCAGGTATCGACAAACAGTTCGCCGTCATCGGTGCGATGGATGGGCAGCAGAAACGGCAGAATGGCCGAGGGTGTAATCAGTTTACCGACCAGCCATGCGGCTTTATTGCGGTAGAAAAGCTCATTAGCGACCTGCAAATGGCTATGGCTGAGTACCTCCGTGCCGAAGGTTTCAATAAGATGGGCGTGGATATAACCAATATCCCGGGCTTTATTCTCCCAGGGCAAGCGCAGCGGCAAATCAGTTAGCACACGATGCAGGAGCTTTTCCCATCCGCTATCAGGGAAGAAATCTTTGGCCAGCGGACGCGGAATGGTACGAAAGCGTCGCTCGGGCTGGGAGCTGAAGATAAATAACCGCTCAGGAGATAATGAGCGGTGGTCAAATAACCGGCAATAGACGGAGTTAAAAAAGCTCTCCGCAATCTCGAAGCGCGGGTAGTCCGGTAACAAATGGGTGTAATGATCCTTCACGCGCAGCAAAAATTCCGCATCCGGGCTTTTACCGTCGGTAATGCAGCGCAACTGCTCCACCACCAGACCCACGTGGTGGTCGTAAAGATGGATACGCTGCTTCATCGCCTGCTGTACCGCATGCCAGTCAGCGTGTTCAAAGCGCTGCTGGGCGCCGGAGGTCACTTCCAGAAAACGTCCATACTGGGCATCAAAGCCCTGCAGAATAGTTTGGGCAATCAGTAATTCCAGACCACGCGACATATATTCCCCTTACCCCTCACCCCGGCCCTCTCCCCAATGGGGCGAGGGAGAAACAGATCTGCACCAGACCGTCCCCTCTCCCCTTCGGGGAGAGGGTTAGGGTGAGGGGGGAAAAAGATTAGAACTGTGCTTCTTCCGTTGATCCCGTTAAAGCGGTGACGGAGGAGGCGCCACCCTGAATGATGGTTGTCACGTTATCGAAGTAGCCGGTTCCCACCTCCTGCTGATGTGAAACGAAGGTATAGCCCTCTTTACCGGCGGCAAATTCTGGCTGCTGCACCTTCTCAACATAGTGCTTCATGCCCTCGCCCTGCGCGTAGGCATGGGCCAGGTCGAACATGTTGAACCACATGCTGTGGATACCCGCCAGGGTGATGAACTGGTACTTGTAGCCCATATCGGACAGCTGCTGCTGGAAGCTGGCGATAGTTTTATCGTCCAGATTCTTCTGCCAGTTGAAGGATGGCGAGCAGTTATAGGCCAGCAGTTTGCCCGGGTATTTCGCGTGGATGGCATCGGCAAAGCGTTTTGCCAGCGCCAGATCCGGCGTCGAGGTTTCACACCAGACCAGGTCCGCGTATGGGGCGTACGCCAGGCCACGGCTGATCGCCTGCTCAATGCCCGCATGAGTGCGATAGAACCCTTCGCTGGTGCGCTCGCCGGTAATAAACTCGCTGTCGTACGGGTCGCAGTCCGAGGTGATCAGGTCAGCCGCGTCCGCATCGGTACGGGCAATGACCAGCGTCGGCACGCCGAGCACGTCAGCGGCCAGACGCGCCGCTACCAGCTTCTGAATCGCTTCCTGGGTCGGGACGAGAACTTTTCCACCCATGTGCCCGCACTTCTTCACGGAGGCCAGCTGATCTTCGAAGTGAACGGCCGCTGCACCGGCCTCAATCATCGATTTCATCAGCTCAAATGCGTTCAGCACGCCACCAAAACCGGCTTCTGCGTCCGCGACGATCGGCAGGAAGTAGTCAATAAAGCGCGGATCGTTTGGCTCGATACCTGCGGCCCACTGGATCTGATCCGCACGGCGGAAGGTGTTGTTGATCCGATCCACGACCGACGGCACCGAGTTAGCCGGATAGAGCGACTGATCCGGATACATGCTGGACGCCAGGTTGGCATCCGCCGCGACCTGCCAGCCGGAGAGATAAATAGCTTCAATGCCTGCTTTCGCCTGCTGCAGTGCCTGACCGCCGGTCAGCGCACCGAGGCTGTTGATATAGCCCTTTTTGGAACCGCCGTGCAGCAGCTTCCACATTTTCGCCGCACCGTTCTGGGCCAGCGTGCATTCCGGATTGACCGAGCCGCGTAATTTCACCACCTCTTCCGCGCTATAAGGACGGCGGATGCCTTCCCAACGAGGCTGTGTCCACTCTTTCTTTAATTCTTCGATTTGTTGGGTACGGGTTTTCATATGCAGATGCTCCATATTGTTATGTGGTGAGTTACGCCAGGAAGCGGTAGCCCGGCAGGGTCAGGAAGTCGATTAAGTCATCTGATGTGGTGATTTGCTCCATCAGGCGCGCGGCGTCGTCAAAACGTCCGCTGCTGAAGCGGTGTTCGCCCAGCTCGTCCTGGATCACCCGCATCTCTTCAGCCAGCATCTGGCGGAACAGGGATTTGGTCACCGGCTTGCCGTTGCTGAGCGTTTTTTGATGGTGGATCCACTGCCAGATTGAGGTGCGTGAGATCTCTGCCGTCGCGGCATCTTCCATCAGGCCGTAGATCGGTACACAGCCGTTGCCGGAGATCCACGCTTCGATGTACTGCACGGCGACGCGAATATTGGCGCGCATGCCCTCTTCCGTACGTTCGCCTGCACACGGGGCCAGCAGCTGTTCTTCCGCCGTTGGGGCATCCTCTTCGCGCGTGACGAACAGCTGGTTTTTGTTGTCACCGAGTACGCGGTTGAAGACTTCCATGGCCGTATCCGCCAGACCCGGGTGCGCGATCCATGTCCCGTCATGGCCGTTACGTGCTTCAAGCTCTTTATCGGCTTTCACCTTGTTGAGCACCTGGTTGTTACGCTCAGCATCTTTGCTCGGGATAAAGGCCGCCATACCGCCCATCGCAAAAGCGCCGCGCTTGTGGCAGGTTTTGATCAGCAGACGCGAATAGGCGCTAAGGAACGGTTTATCCATGGTAACGACCTGGCGATCCGGCAGCACGCGGTCGGGATAGTTTTTCAGGGTTTTGATGTAGCTGAAAATATAGTCCCAGCGTCCACAGTTCAGGCCGACAATGTGGTCGCGCAGGGCATGGAGAATTTCGTTCATCTGGAACACTGCGGGCAATGTTTCAATCAGCAGTGTGGCCTTGATGGTGCCACGCGGCAGGTTGAAACGATCTTCCGCATAGCTGAACACCTCGCTCCACCAGGCCGCTTCCTGCCAGGCCTGCGTTTTAGGCAGATAGAAATACGGGCCGCTACCTTTTGCCAGCAGGGCTTTATAGTTGTGGAAGAAATAGAGTGCAAAATCAAACAGGCTTCCCGGAATGGCTTCCCCGCGCCAGGTAACATGTTTTTCCGGCAGATGCAGACCGCGTACGCGACAGATCAGCACCGCCGGGTTCGGTTTGAGTTGATAAATTTTACCGGCTTCGTTGGTATAGCTGATGGTGCCGTTCACGGCATCGCGCAGGTTGATCTGACCCTCGATGACCTTACGCCAGTCCGGTGCCAGCGAGTCTTCAAAATCGGCCATAAAGACTTTAACGTTCGCGTTCATGGCGTTGATCACCATTTTACGCTCTACCGGGCCGGTGATCTCAACGCGACGATCCTGTAAGTCGTCAGGAATGCCGCGGATTTTCCATTCACCACGGCGAATGGAAGCGGTTTCCGAAATAAAACCAGGCAACTTGCCGTTATCAATTTCCTGCTGCTGATGAATGCGTGCCGCCAGCAGCTTATTACGCTGTGGCGTAAAGCGGGTTACCAGTTCAGTCAGAAATTCTACCGCTTCTGCCGTCAATACTTGCTGTTCCTGCTCGCCATACGGCTGGGTAAAGGCCAGTTCATCGACCGTCGTTGCCTGTTGAGTCATTACTCTGCTCCTCATCAAAGATCCAAAATCACGCCCCCGATGCGAACGAAAGATCGTTGGGTAGTTTTCGCTCAGCAGAATTAAGACTATCTCCATTTTTTCTAAAATCAAAAACAATTTCCATTTTAATTTAAAATAACAGGCAACCAATTGATTTTAATGAGATTAAAGTTACCTCGCTTGATGAGTGGCATTTCGGAAATAAAAAAGGCACCCGAAGGTGCCTGATGTGAATAGCTGAAACGCTTTAGGATCGTTTAGTGCAGACGATTACTCCAGCGTCGGATTCATGTGACGCAGATCGTATGGCGTGATCTGGTAGACGTAATAGTTGAGCCAGTTGGTAAAAAGCAAATTCCCGTGGCTGCGCCAGGTGGCTCTCGGTGTGTTCTGTGGATCGTTTTTCGGGAAATAGTTGTACGGAACATCCGGGTTAAGGCCCGCTTCGACATCACGGAAATACTCTGACGCGAGGGTATGCGGATCGTACTCCGGATGTCCGGTCACAAAGGCAATGCGTTTATCTTTGCTGGCAAACAGGTAAGCATCGCCATCCTCTGTTTCGGCCAGGATCTCCAGATCGGTGTAATCACGTATCAACTGCGCCGGGAAATCGGCATAACGTGAATGTGGCGCCAGGAAAGAATCATCAAACCCGCGCGTCAGCAGAGCATGGGGATGGAGAATGTGGTGTTCGTACACGCCGGAGAGCTTTTCAGTGCGGGTTTGTTTGGGGATGCCATAAAGAATATTCAGAGCGGCTTGTACCGCCCAACAGACAAACAATGTCGACGTGACGTGATCTTTTGCCCACTCCAGCACCTGTTTGATCTGCGGCCAGTAGGCAACATCGTTGAATTCAACCAGACCCAGCGGGGCACCGGTCACAATCAGTCCGTCGAAGTTTTCGCCCTGAATGTCATCGAAGTTGCAGTAGAAGGTGTTCAGATGCTCAGAAGGCGTATTACGCGACTCTCGGGCATCGATTCGCAGGAGCTGAATATCCACCTGCAGCGGGGAGTTCGAGAGCAAACGCAGGAACTGGTTTTCAGTTTCAATCTTCTTCGGCATCAGATTGAGAATAAGCACCTTCAGCGGGCGAATTTCCTGAACTGTCGCACGTGAAGCCGTCATAACGAAGACGTTTTCTTCACGTAAGAAATTGACGGCTGGTAGCTCGTCCTGCACCCGAATCGGCATAACCTTACTTCCTCACAGTATACGTATAAACGTTTAGACATCCAGACAGCTAACGATACCCAGAAATGATCGGAATGTCGAGTCTGCAAGGCGAAGGTGAGAAAGTTTCAGGGAGAGGGAGAAAAACAAAAGCAAAAAACCCCGCACCTTACGGTACGGGGTTCTTCTAAATTGATGCCTGGCAGTTCCCTACTCTCACATGGGGAGACCCCACACTACCATCGG